>Ga0208670_100028_pt1 | contig 72601 bp, 56 predicted proteins | sample 24BtaG_FD_184098 | JGI IMG/M metagenome (GOLD analysis project Ga0208670, IMG submission 184098) | Marine viral communities from Cariaco Basin, Caribbean Sea - 24B_WHOI_OMZ_CsCl (SPAdes) (version 2) | ecosystem: Environmental > Aquatic > Marine > Oceanic | place: Caribbean Sea: Cariaco Basin...
CTGATCTGAACCCTATCGAGAAAAAGTGGGCACAGGCTAAATTTCTACGCCAAGGATGGATGGAGAATAATCTACCTAAACTGTTTCATGATATGGGCTGTATCGATTTTATATTAAACTGACTATACATGCAAAATCCTGTTTTTTTGAAGTTTATAAATCACAAGACTTAGTGAGTGAAGTCTTTTTGGATGCCTGAAAATCGATACTCATCTAGTTGAAATAATAAGTAGAAGCTACTGTATTTTATTACATCGATTAAATCTACTTATTTTGACTCTTTTAAATCTACAGTAATCAGATAATATTTAATAGCGCGACACCAAATGTCGTAAAGCTTAATTATTTATATTGCAAATTTAATCGTACTACGTAATAGTAAGGCATAGTCGATTGGCTATCATATGTTTACTCTAACTCTATATTAAATTAGGTTCCTTAGTTTTTTGAGAGTCTAATTAAAATTTTTCTTAAAAGGGAATTATCAATGCTTATTAAAATTGAAGGATATGGATTACAAACTTATGCGGGGACTGTACCGTTTGCTACATATGAATATTTCCAACAAAAAGGTATCGATTTAGAGGATTATAATGATTATTTAGAGTCTTTCGATTCTGACGAAAGCTCTTTAAATATGCCAGAAGAACACAACTTTGCTATTGCAAGGGGTAGCTCCTTATATGATGTTAATGATTTATGGGAGGTACAAGGAGCTATATTAGATGAGAATAGTAAACTGATAGTGGAAAGTGATGGCAAGCCTGATTGGGAATGTGACTTATCACTCTCCACCTTGGAAGATCACGGTATTAAGTTGATTGAGATTGGTGATTCAGAAGATGTTATATATGAACTGCCTTCACCTACTGCTATTTTTATGGGTACACAGTTACTTGAGGGGCTAGTCTTTGGAGATGATGGGGTAAATTCTGATGCAGACTTTGATCCAAAGCAGTTGGAAATTTATTACCATAATCATGATGATGGTAATAATTTAATTGTTAAATATATTAAGTATTCTGAAAAAGAGCTTGATAATCAAATGCTAGATGTAGATGTAAAAAGTAATGAGTATGAATGGATAGTAAAATAACTATATAGCAACTTTTTTTAAGTCAGCATGGTTGACTCTAAAAAAATCAACGAGTCAATCATGGCTATATGCGTAATGACTTGTCATCAAATATATCAGGCTGTATAGCTAAATGCTTAGGAAGAGTAACATGACAATTAAAAATGACACCGCAATAAAACCATGGATGGAAGATATTTGGGCATGGGCAGATACATTTGAGCTATCAGAAGAACAAGTACCCCGCGATGTAATTCCTTTGCTAGCTTTAACAGAATTAAAGGCAATTGAAAAAAACATCACCGAAGTACCAAAATCTATAAGCAATCTAAAAAATCTAAAATTACTCAATCTTAGTGAAAATTATGAGCTAAAAGCACTGCCAGAGAGTATTGGCAAACTTATTCATCTAGAAGAACTATATCTAAATGCACTATCGCTTAAAAAATTACCTAAAAATCTAACTAACCTTACTAATCTAAAAATACTGAATCTTGCACAAAATTACGATCTTAAGAAGCTTCCAGAAAATATTGATGAGTTGGCAAATTTAGAAGGACTAATCTTAAGTGAGGTACCGTTAAAATCTCTACCAGAGAATATAATAAAACTAGGCAACCTAAGATCCCTAGATCTTAGCAACGTACCTCTTAGTCAATTCCCAGAAAATATGACTAATCTAAAAAAATTGACCAAGTTAGATCTTAGCGGCATAAACTTATACGAATTCCCTAGTTGGATTTTACAGCTTAGCGAGCTAACATTTTTAAGCTTAAATGAAGTGGGTTTGACTCATATACCTGAAGATATCAGCAAACTCACTAAATTAGCTTATCTTGATATAGGTTTTAATGAAGAACTTACAAGGCTTCCTGAGGCTATCGGTAAGCTATCAAACCTGAAAACGCTAGAGCTTACCTGCTGTTATTTAAATGAGCTTCCTGAAAGTATAATTAAGCTATCCAAATTAGAAAAACTTAAACTTGGCGCTAATAAGTTATACAGCATCTCCAAGGATGTGAAAGACTTCCTAACTGGTTTGGATGATATTGTTCAAGATTGGACTCAAGTAGGCGATTCTGAGCCATGGATGCAAGAATTATGGGTCTGGGCAGATGAGTTTAATTTATCTGAAGATACAATACCACGTAACAGCGAAGATCTACTTGCTCTAACTCATCTTGAATTTGGAAATCACAGGCTTTCTTATTTGCCTGAAGGGATTAGTAAATTAATTAATTTAGAGTCTCTAGTTTTATATGGCAATAAATTGAAGGCACTGCCTAAAGATTTTGGTCAACTAAAAAACCTAACTCACCTAAACTATGGTGACAATAATCTTACAAAAATACCCGATTTTATTAAAGACTTGCACCAACTGAAGTCTATTGATCTTTCGGAAAATAAATTAAAAAAATTATCAAAAAGTAATGAGCTTCCCCTCAGTCTAGAGTCTTTAAAGCTTAATTATAATGAATTAAAAGCACTACCAGAAAGTATTGGTCAATTAACAAACTTATTAGAACTAGACCTCAGCAGTAATGAGCTAAGAGAGTTACCAGAAGCTATAGGGAATTTAACAAAACTAACTAATTTAGTTATCAATTTAAACTCTAATTTAACCTATTTACCAGACAGTATAACTCAGCTTATTAATTTAGAAACTCTTGATATAGGTTATAACGGTCTTACTACTTTGCCCTCAGAGATAGGACAGCTTATAGGTCTAAAGTCATTAAATATTACTGCAAACGAACTTATTGAGTTACCAGATAGTATAAGTCAATTAGATAACTTAGAATCATTAACTAGTAGTTACATTGGTTTAAACGCACTACCAAAAAACTTAGCAACACTGAATGTCAATAACTCAGAACTGACTGAGCTACCGGAAAATATTTTTCAGCTATCCAAATTAAAGTCACTTGTTATTGGCTGTAGCTATCCTGATGGTAATCTTACTACGCTACCCACAGATTTAAGCCCACTGAGTCATTTAGAATCGCTTGATTTAAGTAATAACAAGTTTGAAATGCTACCAGAGAGCATAGGCGACCTTATAAACCTTAGTTATTTAAAACTTAGCGATAATAATTTGAAAGCTCTACCTGAAAGTATTGGTAAGTTAAAAAAATTGAAAACACTTGATTTATACAGCAATGCATTAAATACGCTACCAGAAAGTATAGGTCACCTCAATAACTTAGAAAATATGATGGTTAATCATAATAAATTAAGTACATTATCTGAAAATATTTGTAAACTAAAAAGTTTAAAATACCTTGGTGTGAGTTTTAACGAATTATGTACTCTGCCCGAGAGCATTACCGAGTTAAAGGCATTAGAAGGGTTAGGACTCTATGGTAACCAACTAACTGATTTGTCTAGTAAAGTCACTCAATTCTTGGAAGGCTTAGGGCTTACTGTCGATGATTGGGAGTCAGATAATGACGATTCAAACGTAAGCCAAGAGGTTGATTATGGAATATACTTAGATGAAGTACCTGACAATGTTGTTATTGATGAAGTAGAGCTAGATGGTGATGATATTGAAGCAATAGAGAAAGAGGTTATTAAAGTTCTCGATAAGATTATTAAAAAAAATATTTCTGGTTTTGATCAAGATATAGGTTACAAAGTACGCCCCGGTTATGGCTACGATAAATTTTATTTAGACTGGGTAGATGGTTCATTTGATATGAGCTTACAGAGCTTGGTGCATTACATTATGTATGAGGACGGTCATTATCAGAAATTCTTAAACAAGTCGCAATACGCTAGACTGCTTCATGTCATACAACAGTATCCAGAATCTATTTTTGGACTTGACCATGAGTTAGATGGCAACTATGAGCAGATTCAGTATGACTTAATCGATAGAATCTATCATAAATCTGTAAGGTTTGTGGGTATTACTTTGATTAAGAATGGCTTTGATGTTAGAAGTTCTTTTGAAGAATACTTAGGTGATTGGGATGAGAATAGCAACGGAGATGAAAATGAGTAATATCGATACCTCTATAGAAGACAAATCATTAGAAGTGACTGAACCTGCAATGCTAATACGGATTAATGAGCTGTTTCGAGACGATATGTCTGCTAGCGAACTATATGATGCTACTCGTAGTAGCTGGAGAGTAAGTCTCAATCGCGCTAGTAATGTAGAATATGCTCTATCAGTATATAAAGGTATCGTACGTGAAGTATATATGATAACAGCATGGCAGGAAGCTGACTCAACGGCTCATGAGAAAAATAAGGGTCGTTTTGAATTTATCGGTGAGATTGCTGAAGATGAAGTAAGAGATAAGTATAAACTCCACTCGGTAAAACATTATTTCAAAAAAGGGAATATTGCTCCTTTTATGTATGTTAATAGCTAAATGAGAGATTTTTCTAAAAGTGTGTAAGTGCTTATACCCTCCTTAAACGGGGAATAAGCACTTACACACTAAACTGACCTTAAGAAGCTGGCCTAGCAAATGGCTGGTAACATGAATAGCTTTGATGGCATCAAAGACTTCCAAAAGCAGCTCATGCAATCCTTTATCGACACTGCACTTGAAGCAGGGATGTAAGACCATCTCGGCTACCCCAAGCATGAGAAAGCAGATAAACCAAACAAGCGCATTCAGCTGTGTATCGTACACATGGTGTGCTATTCGACGAAGTTTCTGCCGTGGACGGATAAAAAGGTAGTAGCAGCTGATCTAAAGGCTATCTACGGCGCTGATACGTTTGAGATAGTAGAGGCCAATCTTGAGCACTTTGATGAAACTTAGGCCGAGAAATACCCGCATGTAGTCAAGTCTTGGCGTAATAACTGGGAGAGCTTAACGGTGTTTTTTGGTTATCCTAAAGACATCAGAAAAGCTGTTTATACCACCAATGCTATTGAGTCGCTAAACAGTGTGATTCGTACTGCGGTGAATAAGCGTAAGGTTTTCCCGTCTGATCAGGCCGCATTCAAGGTAGTTACTCAGCAACCTAGCAAGCATCCTAAAAGTGGTCGATGTCTATCCGTAACTGTACGTCTACTTTAAATCGCTTTATGATTATGTTTGATGATCGTATCGGCAGGCATTTAATCTAAATAACAGTTACACAGAATTAGGGATGGTCTCTTATGCGGGTGAGCTTATGAGCAACAAAGAACACAAAGCCTTTAGTTTCCGTCAACAACGTTTTGCCTATCCATCTTCTCATGCCGCTAAACGTATCTTTCAGCGTACATCTATAGATAGTTTAGAATTAATGAAACTGCTTGATAATGGAGCATGTGTGAACATCGGGAAAATTGCAGGTTCATCTCGTCGGCATTTACTATTTTTTAGTCAAAAAGATAAATTCTGCTATGTAGCAGTTCAAGATGAACGTTCTGGTAAAATTATTACGATCCTACCTCCTGCTTATCATAAAAATTCAGCATGGAAAATCACTACTGAGCAATGCCTATTAGCTAAAGAACGCTATGAACGATACTCAGAACTGGCTTTAGTAAAAAAGTCTATGAAAAAAGCAGAGAATAATACACCTCCATTTGACAAAGAAAGCCAACCATCAACTCACTATCGTACAGTAACTACAACTAAACGTGACTATAAAATATGGGTCCAAGCACTTTATATTAGTGAACACTTAACAAATAAACGCAAAACCTTATTTAAAACATCGATAGATTTTTATTTAGATGATTTTGAAATAAATATTAAGAAGCTCCTAAAAAACCCAGTACTGTACGAAAAAATTGATAATGGCATTAAAAGTAAAAGACTTTTTCAGGAAACTATTTATGCCTTGTGTTTTCGAAAGAAGAAAGACAGCTCAACATTCTATATTGTAAAACTTCGCAGTGAATACGAAGCCATAACTCATGCAAAGAAATACAACAACCAGATCCAACATATGAGACAAGTTTTATCTTCTTACTCTAGTTCTTATTTAGCTTTATCCACTCCAGCCTCTATGAAGTTACCACGCTTGTGCTGGGAGCCTTTTTAAATTAGATACATTAACCGTTAAATCCTTGATGGCTTCTAATATAAAACCTTACTTCGACTGTACCCCTACCCTAATTACTGAGCATGCATCCTGCAACATTATCAGATAATGGATTATAAAGTGAAACTAAAACAATACTCACTCAATTATATCTCAGAGCAGTTTATTACTTACCATGACGAGTTTAAGCAACTTTACATTCTAACTTATGAGATCTTATCAAAATTAGAAGATGGTTTTCTTGAGATAGAGATTGAAAGAGCACTAGCAGCTACTACATTTGTTACAATCATAGACAAAAACTTCATCTTCTTAAATAATTATATTTTAGCAATCTTTTGTAAGAGACACATACAGCAAGCTACAGATAAGCAAGTACATTGTATCTACGTTAACAACAACGAATGCCCTGAATTCCATAGGTTGGAAACTATTTTTTATGAACTTATTAACTTTATAAATAGAGCCATTCGTAGCCAAGAAAATTTAAATTACTATGATGTACATAAAGATTTGATCAAGATTTTGACCACAGAACAATGTCAGTATTTGTTTAATCTCAATAGCTACTCTATCTTGCTATTTTGCGGACACATGAATATTCATAAAAGTACGTACGATAACGCACGGAATAAGTCAAAAAATAGCGAGAAATATAATGCCCGATGATGGTAATCAAATTATTCTGTTGACGGATAGCCAGCTTATTGATCAAGTTGATTTTTTAAGTGTTGAAGATGAATATAACTACAGTGAGAACTGGATAGCCTCACTAAAGGAAATTGTAACTTCAATTAATTTAAGCATTCAACAACGATCGCCACTTTTAATAGAGCAGTTGATAGCTATAAAAAACGGTTTGCTTTTTCAAGAAGAAGTCAGTAAAAAGACGCTTAATGCATTACCTCTGATTCTACAACCGCTTTTCTTGTTAGCTAACTTAACCGATGATGAGCACAAAGAAATAATATGGTTATGCATATCCATTCACACGTATTTGTTATTATCACATCACAAAAAAGCAAAGAGGCATTTAACGAATATAATTAACCGATTCAAATTACCCGTATTTTTTAAATCTAACAACAACAGATGGATTTGGGAGATATTACCAAAACTTGACGATATGGAAGGCTTATCAGATACAGTAGACTTTCTCCATAGATTTTTTATAGCCCAATTAAGAAAAATAGCGTACGAACAAGAAGTGCGAAACAAGCTACTAACTAGAACTGTGGAAAGTGACGCAACCATCAAATTACGCAGTAAAAAAATCAATCAGCTTGATGCGATTGTTAAATGCTTTGAACAAGCCTACTATCCACATAAAAAAATCACTCGGCAAGGTAAAAATGAAGGTGCTGAAGAAAAATATTTAAATACTTTTAAAAGCGAGATTACCGAACAGTTAGCTGGTTTTGTAGACGGTTCAACCTGGGTAGAGAATAGTTATTGGAATCTGAGTAGATACGATATTGAAAACGATGCTCCACATTTATACTATCAACATCCTGCAATACCAAATTTTGATTATGAACTGTACTCACCAAACTCAAGAAAACCTAGGAATATTGAAGAATATATTGATACTTTAGAACGTCCATTAATTGTCAGTTTAGATTTGCCTGATAAGAAAATTCGTTATATGCAACCGTTACATAGGATAGAAAAAAACGTTCATCATAGTTATATTAGTCAGAGAGAGTTAGGGCTTAACTCTAATGTCCGAACGCTTTCTGTCGCAGGCTTAAAACAGGTTTTTGGCAGATTAGCGATAGATTCACATCGATACGACTATAAACACAATAAAGCCTCTTTAATCTTACTCCTATCAATGATGACAGCCGTTCCTGTAGAGTTTTTAATGACAACTGGTTTCATTGCAGATTCTGGGTTATTCACCGTTTTAGAAAATGCTGCATATTTGCAGTATCAGCTGCAAATCACTGATCGTAAGCAGGAGTATGATGCAAGTATCCACGAAAACCAAGAAAGTATCATCCGTCTACCTATGCCATCGGGATTAATAAAGCTTCTTTCTCATGAAAGGAACTTACCAAGCAAGGAACTTACCAAGCAAGGAGGATATCTTAGACTATATTCGGGCTATAAAGGAAGAGATAGACTTACCCTATCTATCAATAATACGGATTGAAACCGCTTTACATATCATCTTACACAGATACATTCAGGGTAGTAATCAACATATTGCCGATCTGATTTGTCGAATACCAGCATCTCTTGCACCCTCTACCTACTACAGTAGCCATAGTAACGATTTTCTTGTTAATCGTTATCGTCAAGCGATAGAGCTGCTTAACTATGACAATCAATTAGACGATAGTTTTATTAGCCAGCCGAGCACCAGAACAGATTTTACTACAGGCTCTGGATTTGCCCTGACATTAGAATACGTCAATACTTTTTTACAGAACCTATGGGTATGGGTTGATAATAGCAATGATAAGGAGGAGCGCTTTAATAGGTATAATGCTCTTGTTTGGATCCAGTTTTGTCTGTTAACCGGTACTCGTCCAAATAATGGACTGACTAATGTTAAAGATATTGACTTAGAGGTGGGTTGGTATGAAGTTGCAGATAAACCTAATAAGACTGTCAAGAACCATCGACTAATCCCGTTGTGCCCTACTCTTTTGGCAATTTTAAAAAAGTACCAATTTTTTCTTGTCGATTATCAGCCTTATGCGACTGCCAAGGTCGATAAAATGATTCATCAGATCAAACAAGAACAAGATGAGTTAACCCTACTGAATATGCTATCAGATAGTTACGATAAACTTATTCAAATTAAGCGAAGTCATATCTCAAAATTGCTAGCAGACTACATGCCTTTTGAGGACTCTTATTGGACACGGCACTTCTTACGTACCCAACTTGAAAAACTTAACGTCTCAATGATATTGATCAACACAGTGATTGGTCATGAAAAAAACCGACAAGAAGCATTGGGACAATTCTCATCAGTAAACAAGCAACAAATTTGGCAAGTGCGTGATACATTTGAGGAAATCGCACAACAAATGAATTTAAGAATGTGATAGCAAATGAAACCATTAAAAAATAAATCAAATGACGATAGCAACAAGTCGCTTAAAGAACTAGCAAAGCCGCATCAAACTCAGAAATCTAAACACAAGAAAAAAAGTAAGGCTCGTGAGGTAACAAAACAGCCTATTAACCCTTCAATCGTAAATAAAAATGTTTTTCCACCTAAAATTATTGCTGGGTTTACCAAACGAAAAGGCGATAAAAACATATTGAGCGTAAACCAAGATGACGTATCAAAACGTACCTATCAAAAATATGAATTACTAAGTATTTTCCAAACTCTATGGGACGATATCCAAAAACAAGCATTCCAAGACTTTCAAAACCTAATCTATCAAAAAAATGTAGATAAAATCTTTTACGACTACAAGATCCTTTCAACAGAGAGATATAAAAAGATCTACCTAGAAAAGAATCCCAAGCCAACTGACGATATTAAACTAAAGCAATGGGAAGTAACTTATTCTGATTATTTAGTTCAGTTAGCATTAATGACACACCCACTTGATGAACAGCACTTCGAAGCTTTTTTAAAACAAGCAAAAAAACTGATACATCAAGTCTGTTCTAAAATTTATACTTCAATGGCTCAGTTTCGCTATGCTTGGGAGGTTTTGGCTAAATTTGTCAGCTACTACAACACGTTTTATATGCAGTCAGAGTATGCCTATCCTTTACCCAGTGAGCCCGTTTTAATAAAGGAAAACCCACTATCAATTGATGAAAACTGGGTAAAAAACGGCAAGCTTTTTAATAAAATAACTAAAGCGATGATGGCAGATTGGGCGGCGGCAAGTAAAGATCAAAATCAGTCCTTAGCGTCGCTTGTATTCTCACTAATAGCTTTTGGCGGAATTAATGATAAAGAATTACTGGCTGCTTTAGTCAATACTCTGTTAGATCAACCAGTCTTAACTGCTTTCAATGATCATCATGTCATTGTTTCTGTACGTTACCCTACAAAAAATTATGGTAATGAAAGGCTGGAGTCTCCTAATGTAAGAAAGAGCCCTTTATACATTACTCAGCAAGTCTCTCTAGACGTGATCAGCCAATGCTGGTTGTACCGATGTAGAAAGTTTAATGATGCTTATCAGTTTAGGACGAACACAGATATTGAAAAACTGCTTAGAAACCACCTCAGTATTGTCTTACAAGTACCTAAAAATAAGGTCCCTTCTCTACCATGGTTGCTAAGTTATGCGAGTTATCACTGGGAAATGATGCCCAATGTCTTTGTTGATCAAGCTCTAATCGGAGTTGCACAAGGCAAGCGTAAAACCACAGGTCTACTCACAGATGATTTTTCCAACTTACTAAATAAAGAGTATAAAACTAAGAAACCCTCTTTATCAATCGAGGTACCTTTATCTAAAGTCAGCAAAAATACCGTTAGGTATTCTGAGTTGGCGGAAGTACGTAAGATAGATATTGTGAAACGTATTTATAAACAGTTAGACAGTCACTACAATACTCGTCAACAAAAAGAAAAACTCAAAAATAATGAATATGATATTAACTATCATTTAACAAAGATGTTAAATGAAGAGCGTGACATTGCTGAAAAGATTTTAATTCAGTTTGTGCTGTCTAGATGTAACGCAAAGCCACGCCCTAAAAAAGAGACCATTCAGGGCTATTTAAGTTCGGTAGCTTATGAGTGGCTTTATTTCTTATCAGGACAGCCTCTAAACACTTACAGTAGTGAGGATTTTGAAGAATGCTACGAAGAGATTTTAGAGCACAAAGCTGTCTATCGTGATAATAAAGACATCCAATATTCGGCAAAGCTACTGCAGCGGTTACATGATATAGGGGTTGAACACTATCACTTCCCTAGAGTAAGTATTAAAGAGGCCCAGACACAAAGAGTGGTACGTAGCGAATGGATTTCACCACTAGAGTATCAAGCAATTCTATTGAATATGCCAAAAGTTGTTGATCCTCTCGAAGTAGATATGTACAAACTGTTGTTTGTTTTAGCATACCGTACAGGTATACGGAAAAAAGAGTTGCTTGGATTGAGGTATGAAGATATTGAAGGATTTACCCTTGGTGAACCCTCTTTAGTTATTCGTCCAAATATCTACCGCAGCACAAAAACTCAAGGTAGTATCCGCCGAGTAGCTGTTTTCTCATTACTATCTGATGAGGAATTGAAGTTTTTTAATCAACATATACAACTGAATGAGCTTAATAAAGCAGATTATATATTTAGTCCTTCATACGATAAATACCCAATTGATGATGCAGAACCTCTTGTAGTACTGAGAAGAATATTGAGCTTATTCGAAGAAGCTAAAGATCATACATTTCATGCGTTTAGGCATACAGCAATTACCAATTTTTCTCTTATTTTGAATGCTAACAATCAGATTGTGAAAACGTTAACTGGTTACGATAATCAATATATTGCCAAGGTAAAGACCGGACTGTTAGGAGTTAATCACGATGCTCAAGATAAATGGTATGCGATTTCAGGATTAGTCGGACATGTATCTCCCAATCGTAGCTTTGAGTATTACATTCATTCGGCAATGCTCATGACTACATATGCTATCGCCAATACAGAAATGCAATTAGATTACGCTATCTTTAAAAATATTACTGGTATTAGTAAAGATAGACTCAAGTCGAATAGTGTCTCAATTATCGATGATAAGATATCAATCTCCGATACTCGCAAATTGGCAAAGAAACTGACCTTAAATCAAAGTCGAGATCTTCCAGTAAACCTTACTATTGATACTGCTAATCGGTTCAAGGAAAGTGATGTATTCACTACTAATATGGCAGACGATAGGGTTCAACGCTATGGCATTAATCAACTTATCAAATTCTTACAGCTGCTAGAGGAAAGAGGCGATATTAGACTATCGGCAAACCATTCATTTATAAATTTCGAGGATGGGCGAGTATTCGCTAAACGCGCTGAGCAAATAGCCCAGATTACTACTAACCAGAGAAAATGTCGCTTCATTGAAACAACGGATCAACGACAACCAAAAAATATGAAAAGTAGAGAAAACTATGAGCTTCTACCCGTCATACTAAAATCAGTCTGGATCTTACGTGATCAACAACATGCGGACTACCTATGGTTTCTACAGATAGTTAGACAAAAAATCACTATTGATAATGCCTATCTTTCATTTCCAGTAAAAGATATAGAGGAGTTTCTAAGGTTTGTACAGATTAGCGTGAGACTTTTACCTGCACAGTCGTGGATGATTTCAGGTAATGAAGGTATAAAAGCTACTGTCCATGATATCTATAGAACTACTGATAAAAAATCAGAGACCTCAAAAATCATATTCAAACCTTCCAACTCTCGCACTATCAGATTTGGCATTTGTATTACTGACGAACAGACATCAAATGGTAAAGCATTTTCTGGCTTGCTGAGGTTTTTAGTACATATTTTTATGATAATAGATGATGATATCTGATAAACATTGCATTAAAAAATACGGTAAGTGTACAGCCACATGATACTCAGTTAGACCGGAATAGGTTTGTATAACCGCTATATATTAAAAATATTTCGATGCAATTAAGGACAGAAACGGCAGGTAAAAAACGAAAGACTCACTGCTTTTTAGGGAAAATACTAAACAGGTTATAAGATATAACTAATATTGCAGTGGATTTCGCTTATCCCTCGAGTAGGGGGTAAGTGGTCGAAAGACCCTAATATTAGGGTGACTATATTCAGACTAAAAAATACGTTTACTTAATCCACCCTTAAAGCTATAATTCATTAACCATCTCGAAGCCCTTATATATCAATATATACAGGTTAATGTAGAATTACACACTCCAATGAAAATCGATCAGTTAACATTGCCAAGGTTGGGGTTTCCCGCTCCAAATACTTAAAAAGCCTCACTACTCTTTATATGAGCGGTGAGGCTTTTTTTTGTCCAACTTTCAAGGCTTGTAACGTTTTTCAGCATGAGCTATTCAGTCTAATTGCTAAGTTTAACTACTCAATCAAAAAGCTCGTTTTCGGTGCAGCGCCCATTTGCTGCCCAAACTGTGCCCTACTTCTAAAACTAAAAGCTCGTTTCAACCGTTAAAGTTATAGTACTATTAGAGTCGACTATCACTACAGTCCATTCTAATTAACGACAGATTGAGCCATTCATGAACTTTATAGACGTTGAACCCACGCTAGAAAACTACTGGCGAGCGATTATTTTGTTTGGTAGAAATACAGCTTCTTATAAATTCGCGCTTGCCAAATCTCTGATCGACGTTAGCTTAGAAAGAGATTCTGATTTAATTTCATTAGAAGATTTGGCACTGCCCTACGCCATGCATCTGTGTGAACATCTAAAACACAGTCCTAAACAAAGCACTTTTGGTAGTGGTAAGTTTATCAATGCTTGCATTCAATTCAACCATCATCAGATTAGCGAAGACGAACTCATTGATATCACGAATAAAGAAGGATTTAAATACGTTTTGGACGCATTTCATGTGGTCAATACTAAAGCGGTGCAAGAACGGTTTTATGATGTGATTGATGAAGAGTTTTTTATTGATGAGCGTAAACATAATAAAGGTATACGTTTAACAGATAACTTATTTAAATTATTCTATGTGTTTGATCACTCGGCTGAAAATTTGAATTTTGAGACAGAATCACGTTGGAATTTGGTGGAAAAAGCATGGGAGCTCAATATTGGTAAAGGTTTAATTGCGGTTGAATTTGACCAAGATACCAAACAGCTATTTACTCAAGATACTACACATCGCCGCATCGATATCACCAGCTCAAGAGGTGCCCTAAATGGTTATCAAAAAAGCCGCTGCTTTTACTGTTTTAAAGAAATCAGTATTGCTCCTAATGACCCGATGCTAGCAGACGTTGACCACTTCTTTCCACACACTTTAAAACCCCAAGTAGCAACCGCTGGTTGCTGTCGTCCGGTTAATGTCGATGGCGTTTGGAATCTAGTGCTTGCTTGCTCTGATTGCAACCGTGGTATAGACGGTAAATCTGCTCAAGTACCTAATACTGAATTATTAACAAGACTGCACACACGCAACGAATATTTGATTGGCAGTCACCACCCATTACGTGAGACTTTAATCAATCAAACGGGTAAGAATGAAAAGATGCGTCAACAGTTTTTGCAAAAGTCCTTTAACTTCTCAAAAGAACGTTTGATTCATGTTTGGCAACCTAAACAACAAGGCTGTAGTCTTTTCTGATAATAAACAGCGATATATAACCTATGATAGATCAATCAAACACCCTAGCCTTTTATAACAGCAATGCACACTCATTCATCGAGCAAACCATCGATGTGAATATGCGTCTGCTATATCAACCCTTTATAGACAATCTTCCTGTTAGATTAAAAAGCAAGCAAAATATACTGGACTTAGGCTGCGGTTCAGGTCGTGACAGTATGCATTTTGCCAGTTTAGGCTTCAATGTTACTGCTATTGATAGTAGCTCGGCATTACTTGACCTTGCAAAAGCAGCTGCTCAAAAGCGCATGGACTATCAAGATACGATTGAGTGGCATTATGCTACTTTTCAAGACATTATCCAAAAAAACTGGCAACGTCAATTTACCGCTATTTGGGCATGCGCCTCATTACTCCATGTACCTTATAAGGAGCTGCCTGAATTAATAGATGGGTTGCTACACATGCTAACTGATGATGGAGTTTTTTACGCATCGTTTAAATATGGCGATAATGAGCATGTGAAAGACAACCGCTTTTTTTGTGATATGAATGAAGAGCGCTGGGAAGCTATCAAGCAAAAAACCAACCATGAGTTCAAAGATGAAATTTGGCTTACCAATGACCAAAGAGCAGATAGAGATGAAAAGTGGTTTAATATTATGATTAAGCGATAACAAACTTAAATTCTCACACAGTCTATTTTTGGATTAGGCTTCTCTTTCTATTTATTTTGATAACTTATATAGTGACTATCAGCTTAAAGATTTGCTTATGGACTACTATAGCTATTATCATATAAGTGAAGTATTTTACAAAACAAAAAGACAATAACCTAAATCGGAGTAAATAATGATTACCCATGTACCTGATGTGACTTTTAAAACTCGTGTTCGTGATGAATCTATCGGAGGAGACAACCCATTTAAATGGCAAGACTTAACCACAGATGAGTTATTTGCCAATAAAAAAGTGGTTGTGTTCTCGCTACCAGGTGCCTTTACGCCAACGTGTTCGACCAGCCATCTACCTCGCTATGAAGAGCTTTACAATGAGTTTAAGGCGTTAGGCGTAGATGAAATCGTTTGTATTTCTGTCAATGATGCCTTCGTCATGTATCAATGGGGCTTAAAGCAAAACCGTGAAAACGTTTTTTTGCTTCCTGATGGTAATGGTGAATTCACTCGTAAAATGGGCATGCTGGTTGATAAGAGTAATCTTGGCTTTGGTATGCGCTCATGGCGTTATTCGATGTATGTCGACAATAAAGCCATCAAAAAAGTGTTTAAGGAAGCTGGTTTTGACGACAACTGCCCAACAGACCCGTTTGAAGTATCAGATGCAGACACCATGTTAGCGTATTTGAAAAGTAATGCTTAATCACGATGATTAAGCACATTGACGCTTGATTGGTATTTTCAGGCGTCGATAGATGCTCAAATACTATCGAACTGCTGAACTGCGTAGCCCTTAAATGTAACCCTTAAGTATAAGGGCTACGCTGTTTTTTTATGTTTTTTACAAAAGTTTCTATCGCTGAGCGGTGTCGTTTTTGGGGATAGTGATAATGTGAGCATGATTTTTGGCAAACAGATAAGTATTAACCGTAAAAAAAGCCAGACAGCTTAAGTTGTCTGGCTTTTTGTGTATCATCTATTAAAAACAGCTTAAAGCTTCTATGCCATTACAGGCTCTAACGCTTACGTCCTGTAAAGCACTTTAACCACATGCCAGCCAAACTTGGTTTTCACTAAATGCGGGGTAAAGAGTTCGCCGTTGAAGCAGACTTTATCAAATGCCGGTACCATTTGACCTTGTTTAAACTCACCTAAGCTGCCGCCTTTTTTAGCCGATGGACAGGTTGAGTGTTTCTTAGCCAACACATCAAACTGGGCACCTTTTTTAAGCTTGGCAATAATGTCGTCAGCCAGTTCTTTGTCTTTTACTAAAATGTGTAATGCGCTAGCGGTACGAGCCATAATGTAAACCCTTTATAAAATATCGATTATCGGGGCATTATATCACTACTTACCTTGGTTACTGACCTAACTTGACTGCGCTACTGCATCAAAAGTCATTATCCACACAGGCGCTACTCTTTAGATGAGAATCGGTGCCTTTTGAGTGGCGCTGCCACTACCTATCAATCTATCGTTTTGAGGACCGCGAAGAACCTCGACCTTTTGCTGGGCGCTTGCCATTTGCAACAGGTTTGCCCTTGCCAGCAGGCTTCTTGCTATCACCAAAAGGACGCCTGTCTTTACCTTTAGAACCCGCTGGTTTTCTAGCGCCATCTTTGGGATGTTTAGCATTTCCCTTTGCTGCGCCTGTTGGTTTTGAAGATTCTTTTGACTTTGACGAAGTATCCGTACGAGGTTTTTTTCGTGGCGCCTTACGAGATTTCTTAGCAGCAGTACTGTCTTCTGAAGAAGAGTCTTCTATAGACTTCAGTAAAACAGCCATCTCTTTTGGGGTTAAATCTCGCCAGTCTCCAACGGGAAGACCCTTAAGACTCACATTCATAATACGTGTGCGCTCAAGCTTCACGACTTCATAGCCAAAATGCTCACACATACGGCGAATTTGACGGTTTAAACCTTGCACTAGCGTGATGTTAAATACGGTAGGCGACACCTTAGTGACCGGACATTTTTTTGTCATCCTGCCCAAAATAGGCACGCCACCCGCTAAGCCTTCAATAAAACTATCCGTTATCGGCTTATTGACTGTCACCACATAATCTTTTTCGTGGTTATTACCCGCACGTAACACCTTATTAACCAAATCGCCATTGCTCGTTAAAAAGATTAAACCTTGGGAATCTTTATCCAAACGCCCAATCGGGAAAATACGTACGCTATGTCTCACAAAATCAACGATATTGTTTTTCTCAGAGCTTTCTGTGGTGCTCACAATGCCTACTGGTTTATTCAACGCAATAAAAACGAAATCATCTGCTTCCCGTGGCTCAATAAGCTGGCCGTTAACTTTTACTACATCTCCAGCAACTACTTGCGCGCCTACTTGAGCACGCTTGCCATTGACGTACACATTACCTTGTTCAATAAAGCGATCAGCGTCGCGCCTGGAGCAAATACCGCTTTCGCTAATGTATTTATTTAAGCGAGTCGAAGAAGCGTTAAACATAAAGCACCGTTTTTACCTAATAAAAAGTCTTTCTTGCTAAGAAAAAGACCTCAACTGAATGGATTATCAACAACGAGATGGCTGACATTATATAGTAAATTCAGTTCACGTTTCAGGAGAGATGGGCAAAAACCTATTGCTCATTGTTTAAAGGTACAAGTAGTCTCATGGCCGTGACCATTACTTCGCTTAAGTTATAGTAATAAACGTTAATCTATGTCAGTTTAGAGAGATTCTGATTTAATTTCACCAGAAAATTTCGCCCCATCCTACGCCATGCATCTTTGTAAGTATCTAAAACGCAGTTCAAATTTAGTATGACAGTACCCTATCACTTGTTATAGTAATCCTCTAAAATAGATGCCATTTGTGTAAACCATCAATGTATTACCGTTCAACTTACTGCAAACCCTTATCACACCAGCAGTAGCTAAGTAACGGTCTGTCCGCTCCACCAACGTAAGGCTAATCATAATGACCCCAATAATTAGAGTCGCCATCGCCGGTTACGGCAACCTTGGCCGCGGCGCGCAAGCCGCCATCAAACAAAGCCCAGACATGCAGTTAGTCTGTGTATTCAGTCGCCGAGACCCTGCCTCGGTCACCCTGATTGACGACAGCGTGCCCGTGTACGCCATGGACGATATTGCCCAATATAAAGACGACATAGATGTGCTGATATTATGTGGCGGCTCTAAGTCTGATTTGCCTGAGCAAGGCCCAGCGTTGGCTGGTTTATTTAATATTGTCGATAGCTTCGATACTCACGCTAAGATTCCTGAGTACTTTGCAGCACTTGATACACCTGCCAAGAAAGCCAACAAAGTTGCTATGCTATCTGTCGGTTGGGATCCCGGTTTGTTTTCCATCAACCGCTTATACGGCGAAGCCATTTTACCGGTTGGCGAAACCTATACCTTTTGGGGCAAGGGCTTAAGTCAGGGCCACTCAGATGCGGTACGCCGCGTAGACGGCGTGAAATCAGGCGTGCAATATACCATTCCGTCAGAACCTGCCATGGCACGGGTACGAAATGGCGAGCAGCCAACGCTGAACACGCGCGAGAAACACACCCGCGAATGCTATATCGTGCTAGCAGATGGCGCAGACGCCGATACCGTACGCAACACCATCGTGACCATGCCTGATTACTTTGCCGACTACGATACCAAGGTGCACTTTATCGACCAACCAACGTTTGAGCGTGACCATCAAAAGATGCCCCATGGCGGATTCGTTATTCGCAGTGGTGTAAGTGGCATGGATGATGAGCAGAATAATCAAGTATTAGAGTTTTCATTAAAGCTTGGCAGCAACCCCGAGTTTACCTCAAGCGTACTCGTAGCCTATGCCCGCGCCGCCTATAAAATGAACTTGGCAGGTGAGACCGGTGCGAAAACCGTACTCGACGTCGCACCTAGCTTATTATCTCCTAAGACTCCAGCTCAGCTGCGTAAAGAACTGCTATAAACATTTGCGCTAGACTAGAAATAAAAAAATGCGCTAAAAAAAAGCACCAAGCCATTAAGGTTCGGTGCTTTTTTTATAATCTGGTTTTTGGTGGACTAGAATCAGTTCAAAATAAAAGCGCTACGTTATGGCTATATGCGACTGGTATAAATTTTCCTTGCTTGCTGTGCGCTTTGCACTCCAGAGGCTACGGAAAATTCATCCCAGTCACACTGTATCGATTTTAAAGTAACTCTACTATATGCTAAACAAACAGTAGAAATCTTTCTACGTGATTTAAAGCTCATTGATGATGTATAAGGATTTTGCTTTATAAATCATTCAGACCCAACCCTCTTCCAAAAGGTGCTCGGTGTTACTCACTTTAAACTCATGATATAAGTTAAAAAACGCCGTTGGATCTTCAACATTATCGAGCAACCCACGTTTATTGAGCGCGACAAACATCGCTAGCGCATAAGCCGCACAATGGATAGATTTCTTAGGATTAAACTCACGATCCGTAAAAGCTTGATATTGCATGACTTCCTCATGCAGATGAGTATTTTGCTTGAGAGCATTCACATACAGCCAATCATAAAATGTAGTCAATGGCTCTACACTCCATTCCATGCCAAAGTAATTATAGCCAATCAGCTCACCTGAGGTTGTTAAACGCTCATCCTTTTTGGCCTGTCTTGGCGGGACTGTCAGCAAGTCAGTATAGGGACCACCATCCTCAAAAATCATGCTGCTCTGAAAGGCATTTTCGACGCTATATGCTTGACCATCATGCTCATTGGTAAGCTTTAAGCTCAATGGACTGAGTGGAAAACTCAATTTATTGCCAGACTTACTCGATAGCTCTAAGACATGACTAAAGCCATATTTTTTGCGGATGACTTGATGCATATCATTGATGGATTTTTTCTTTTGTCTACTGGCAAACCCCACGTGCCGCTCAAACCTCACCATGTCCGTTTTGACCAAATTGTCACTATTGACTTTAGGCATGAATACCGGTCTGTGTTCTACCGCGTTTTGCGCTTGTTCCATAGGGTTCTGTGTTTCTTGCATTGCAATATGCCTTATATCTTAATTATCAATAGTCTTGTATAAATGTATTTTTATAACGCGTCTTTTATAGCTGGTCATGTGCAATATAAAGTCGTGCTTCATCGTCGCGGCCATTACTGAATACTACTTTATATCCTTTAATCACCCCAGCAAATGGAATTTTACCCTGCATCGCCTTATAGTGTGCAGTGATACGCTCATTAATGATGTCTAGCTGATTTTGACGCGGTAATAGCCTGACTTCATCATCTAATGAAATGCGTTTAAATTTGTCCACCGCCATATATGAATTGAATGACGGTCTAAAGTCTTCATTAAAGGTAATATCAGCATAAACAATCGGTGTGATAGCATTTAATGAATGACTGGCATCGCGCTCTAACTCTGTTAAAAGGGGTTGGTATACCATTTTATCGATACCCAAAACGCCACATAACTTTTCAACAAATTCCGAGGCAGCATACTTAAAATCGTAGGTTTTATTAGTCAGTCCCAACGCAGGGCTAGATAGGACTGTTTGCAAGCGATTAATGGCTTTGTCTGTCGTTTTAGGATGATTATGATACCCCATTAGCGTCAGTATTTCATGATGGGATAGTGTTTTTTGCTCGATGCGTTTTAGAATGATAGATTGCAGTGTCGTTGTCGATAGACTAGAAATAGTCATATGAGGCGCTCCTGTTACTCTGTGTATGCCAAAATGATTCAGCACAGTCTCTTTAACTTTACAGAGAAAAAGGAGTTGTGCGTTTTACCAGTTATTGTTTTTCATCGTGCTGGAAGTAGCGTTAAACCCACGATGTCCTTGTATATTAGCAAGGATAAAAATATTTGTCGAGCTGTACGCTTTCTTCGGCATAGATGATATGACTTATCCATGACCAAAGAGCGAATAGAAATGAGAAGTGGTTTAATATTATGATTACGCTATAAAATGACACTAAATCTCATAAGCCTGATACCTCAAGCTTACTTACAGCACGGAGTTAGTAACTATCACAGTCAGACTAAATCTTAGCTTATTGAAGACAAAGGAAAAACCACCACCTCATCCCCATCTTGCCAGGGCTGAAACTTGGTCATCGCTTGCAAAAAAAGCGGATGCTGAAGCCAATCTTGTAGCCAACGCTGCAAATTTGGATAAGGGAGATTGTAAAAAACATCGCGATTTACATGAGCGAATTGACGGACAAAAGGCATAATCCCAATATCAGCAAGCGTGATACCCTTCCCTAACAAATAAGGATTTTTAGTTAGTAATTCCTCTAAAAGCTGTAAAAATACTTCACCCTTCTGTCGATATTCTGTTTGGGTCATCTCGAGATGACGGTCAGCGTATTTATAGCGATCGAGCCAATATTTGAACTCATTATCGTTTTTATCAATCAATACATTCGCTTCATGCAGAGCTGCATCATTAAGCAATCCTTGCGGATCTTGCTGCTCAAGCGCCCATATCATTATCTCTCTACTCTCTTCAATCACCGTGCCATCTAAAAGATGTAAAACAGGCACCGTACCTTTTGGGCTAATCGCTAGCATCTGTGGCGGCTTATTTTTTAGCGTTATCTCGCGCAGCTCTACCTGCAGCTCGGCAAACAATATGCCAAGGCGGGCACGCATGGCATAAGGGCAGCGACGAAAAGAGTACAGACATGGATAAGAGGAAGTCATAGATAGGATTCGCCGTTAAATTAAGATTAATAAGCATAGACACAAAAGCTATCATTTTATGGCTAAGGTATGTGCGGATTTTAGCAGTGGTCATGACCATACCTTCACCCACTCATGATAACAATGCCCGTACTTGCTCTCAAGGCTAGGTTTGATGTTTAAGGATATGGTAGCGAGCCCGCTTAAAAAATGTTCGTTCAATTTTAAAATAATAGTTGACCAATAAAAAAGCCTCACGACTTTTAATAGTAGTGAGGCTTGTTTTTAATCTGATACTTAACCTAAAACATTGTAAAGGTGATTGTCTAAAATCATAAGATTAATAATGCTTAGGCTATTAAACGCTGCTAGATTTTGGCAATCCATATTCTATTTTATCGACCACTTCATCTTGCTGCTCAACAATCAAGCGATAGCCTTTAATAATCCCATCATAAGGCAGTTGACCATCATGCTGCCGATAATGCTCGCGGATACCTTGTTTAATCACTGCCTTACGCGCAGCTTCATCCAATTTAGCAAATCCACTTGGCAAACGTACCTGCTCTAAAAACGAGACGCCCCAACGCGACATCCAATTTGCGCCGCCAGTAAATTTATAATCGACATCGGCTTGTAAGCGATATCGAGGTTGCGGCTGAGGACAATGCGCCAACTCATATTTAATCTGGGCAATATCTTCGGCAAAGCGCTCATAAGGCAATTCTAGTACCAAAAACAGCTTGGCTAAAAACTCATCGGCGGTAAAGCATTTATCCATATAGCTGCCATCGAGACCAAGATGTTTATTAGACAATACATGACGCAAACGATCACAGGCAGGAATCGTGTACTTAATAGAATAACCCATGGCTTTGACAATATCTTGCGCGCACAGCTCGAGGGTGTCTATTTGAGTGATTGCATATTGTGCTAAAGGATGACGCGGATGATAACGGCGAGTATATTTGGATGGATTGGCAGATTGGCTCATGATAGTGAAGACCTTAGATTCCTATAACTCCGACGAAAAAGTATAAAATCAGGCACAAATGAGGATGTCGGAGTACAGGCTCATGCGCTTTACCAGGATTGTTTTATATCGTGCTGGAAGTTGCAAGGTTTGTACGCCACCACCCATTGCAATCATGATAATTTGCAATAGCAATTGGCAACGACAAAACTGTTAAACCCACGATAGATGATTAGATCATTTAATAATGATAGCACATCAGCTCATAGAAAATAAATACTGATATCAATGCTTCTTTTTTAAAGAAATATCCTAATCTTCACCATGATACGTCGCTTCATCCATCCAAACAATAGGGTCTTCACACAAATGAACCAAGTGATACCAAATATCACTACTGCGAGCGATACGGTGATGACCGCCGTCGAAATAATCGACTTCCCAGCTTTCAGGCAGATTAACCAAGGTTCGTCTAGCGACCGCCACATCCAAACTTTCATCGTCGACTTCCATCATAACTCGTACCATCTCAGTGTTTGATGTCGGAAAAGACAGTTTCATATCGGCCACTGCCGGAATACGGTCCGCTAAAACGTCACTTGGATAAATACAAGGCGCAATCAAGAGCGCGCGTAAGTTATATTTATGGGCGAAATGATTGGCAAACCAACCACCAAGCGAATGCCCTGCCAGCACCACGCGTGGATACTGTGCCATTTTCTCACAAATTAGATCATCGTAAATTTCAAATATTTCTGCAAAATTTTCGCGGTAATTGACCGTTTGACAATACTTCGGCTCCCGTGTGATACAAGTGTATTTACTGGTCTCACAACTCGAATCGAGACCATGAAAAAACAATAAAAACGTCTCGTTATTTTCGATAGGAAACATCATAGCTCTCTCCTTTTATCATTATTCTTTAGATTTATTGTTATTAATCTGGCCAATTATTTAAACCGCTTTTTGATTGGCAATCTGCGCTTGGTATAAACTCAAAATCTCCTCACAAGCCGGCATGGAGATATTTTTTGCAAAACCTTTATTAAACCAAAAATCGTAAACGGCTTGGACAATGGCTTTTACCGCCTCAGTATCTTTTGGCTTTTGCTCTGTTAATTTACGCGCAATATCTTTTGCCTGAATATCCGACTCATTGTAGGGCGCACTCCAGCCCACACAATAGTGATAAAGCACATCATTAATAGCCAAGATAAATATGGCGTCAGCCACGCCATACTGTTCGATAAATTGCTCTAACACCGAGCAGCGCTCCTCATAGAGTAAAGGCTCTATCGGCATCTCATCACGCTCAGTCACACAATCGCTACTCACCACGTTTGAGGGCTTGCTAAAATTCTGCAAAAGCAATGGATAAGATCCGCCAATTCCGCCCTTCTTCACTACGTTAAAGCGCCAAATGCTATAATGCGTATTAACGCCCTTATAAGGCACATTGATAAACCATTGCATCAGCGCATCGCTATCATAAATGATATGCATACTGCCAATACGCACCCCTTGCTTCGGTAAAACATCCGTGTATAAACGGTCTATATCATCGCTATAAAGCTTTACTTTTTCTACGTTCTCAGCACTGACATCACCAAGCTTAGCTCTTGCATCATTTATGTTTCGGCACAGCCTAAACGGCGCGACAAAACTCAAGGTATCATCGGTATTATTGACAAAATACACATCGTCTTCATAATTATTTATTGAAACCGTCTCAAGATAAAACAATGGGCTGTTTCGTACCCGCCCTTTCTCATCACTCGCCAGTGCCGTTATTCCAGACAGTTTTGCGCCATCCGACCACTGCATATCGTCTATGCGTTTTTGCTCAAATTGATACGTTAACTTTGTCATCGTCATATCCTTATTATTTTGATTTTGGTTTGTTCGTTGCAGTATTTTTCGTATTGTTTTTCGTACTTTTTTCTTATTTTTTGGGGTTTATTAAGCGCAATTTTAAGCCAGCCGAGTCTATTCGCCATTTTGTAAAATGACGTCATTAGCTATAATTTAAGTAAGTTAATCGGTTTTAGAATGTAGGATTCGGTATTTTTTCTAATTGTTTAGCCGTAGCTGGTCATTATCGTAAAGCTGCTTTTTTTATCGTTATTACGCTTAAAAAATTAAAATCAACGAGCGTTTTTCTATTCAGTCTTGCTGATTATCAATCAATATGTTTTTTGGGGTTTGGATTTGTACAGGCAAAGTGGTTTAGGAGTAAACGAGAATAATACTGTTTAAAAAATACTGTTCAAAGGACATTATTAAAATGCTTGCTAAAGACAACTCAGTTAAAAAGTGAAGCGTTGCGCCCCGAGGGTTAACTATTTGCCATGTTATTTTTGCCTGACTCAATAACTATAATATAAAACCTTATAAAAATAAAGAGGCTAAAAAAGCTGTGCGACAACTGCTGTCGCCCAATCACTTATTACTAGATTTATCACTAAATTTATCATTAAGCTTATTATTTATTGAACCAATTTATATAAAAAAACCCCATAAGCTATATGTAACTTATGGGGTTATCTTTTGCCAAATTGTGAATCAGATATCTAAAATCTAGCACGCCATATACTAGCGTTTGATGAATGATTTAATAAATGAATTAACGTTCTAAATGCAGATACTGCATATGACATTCGTACTGATGCAAGATATCGACCAGCACTTGCTCTTTGGTATAGCCAACCAAGTCATACTCTTGCGAGCCATCACTTAAAAATACTTCAGCACGGTAATAAAACTCGGCCTGCTTGCTTGAAGTATTGAGCGTAAAGTTTGGTCGCTCAGCTTTGATAAGGTTGACTTCATAAATAAAGTCATCTTCATCACCATGACCGACACGCAGTTTTACCCCATCTATCTGACCGTCATCTTCATCCATCCCAGCGTCTATATCTTTGCCAATGCTAGCCAGATTTCGGATATCCAATGATGTCTTAAGACCACCTGCTTTTAGCTCGTTTTCGACCTCAATCATGGCAGGTTTAACGACCGTCTGTAAAAAGCGTTCGACTTGCTTGTGACTTGGGAAACTGACGATACGCTGCAAGCGCGCTTTCCAACCTTTACCACTATCGAGCACGTTTGCCGTGCCAACGGTACTGGCTTTGCGCTTATTACCCTCTTCTTTTAATGACTTCCACATAGCCATCATGTAAAGCAGCAAAATAAGCGAGAACGGCAGACCAGCAATGACAGAAACCGATTGTAGCGAGGTAAAACCTCCCGCAAACAATAAGCCTAAAGTAATCAAACCCGTGGCTGCTGCCCAAAACAGGCGTAACCAAACAGGCGCGTCGGTATCATTGGTCATGCCTTTTGAGCTTAGATTTGCAAGCACTAAAGCGCCTGAGTCCGCTGAGGTCACAAAAAATATCAGACCAATAAATACGCCTGCCAATGAGAAAATATCACTATAAGGGAAGTATTCAAACAAGGCAAACATACCCATCGCGGCGTCATTAACGGCGATTTCACCAAGCTCAGTTGCGCCATTGGCGACCAAATCTATCGCTGAATTACCAAAGATAGAGAACCACGCAAAAATAAAACCAAGCGGGATAAACATCACGCCAAAGACAAACTCACGCAAAGTGCGACCGCGGCTAATACGCGCGATAAACAAACCGACAAAGGGTGCCCAAGCGACCCACCATGCCCAGAAAAATATCGTCCAACCTGACTTCCAATCAGCACCAGCCGTACCATCATAAGCATAGACATCAAAGGTTTTAAAAATAATCGTTTGGAAATATTGCCCAATATTTTGGGTAAAGGTATTGAGCAAATAAACCGTATTACCTAGCACCAATATGGCCAATAGTAGCAATATCGACGACAGCATATTAAATTCGGATAAACGGCGTACGCCTTTTTCAACGCCCGTCATCGCAGAAATAGCGGCAGCAACAACCACGCCTAAGATAATCAGGCTCTGCACCATTTTGCTCGATTCGATACCGAAAACATGTGTCAAGCCTGCGTTGGCCTGCAATACCCCAATACCTAAGCTGGTGGCGATACCCATCAGCGTACAGACGACGCCAAAGGTATCAATGCCATCACCAAGCCAACCTTTGATTAAGCGCTCACCGAATATCGGCGTCAACGGAGAACGTAGCGCCAGTGGCATGTTTTTACGATACGCAAAGTACGCCAATGCCATACCAATGAGCGCATAAATACCCCAACCATGAAGACCCCAGTGTAAAAAGGTTTGCGACAGCGCTTCACGCATCGCTTCAGCACTGGCAGGCTCTAAGCCCGTATGCGGCGTGAGATAATGCATCAACGGCTCAGAGGCACCAAAGAATAATAAATCAATCCCGATACCAGCGGAGAATAGCATCGCCGCCCACGCTAAAAAAGGAAACTGAGCTTTTTCGTGATCTTGTCCCAGCTTGATATCGCCGTATTTAGAAAAACCAACAAACAAAGCGAAAATACTATAAGCGGCAACCACTAGCATGTAATACCAGCCAAAGCTCTCTGATACCCATGCCATACTGGCGCTTAATAATGCCTCACTATAATCTGGCAAGGCAATCGTCCAGATAATCAATAAAATAGAAATAATAGCTGAACCTAAAAAAACCGTCTTATTTAGAGTCAGGGGTTTCGTCGCATCTTCTGATAGCGAGCTGTACATAAAAGACCTCAATAGGTAAATGAAACAGGGTCTGATATTGCTTTGTCCGTCATAGTCTTATGACTGCATAGTTTTATGACTAATAGTCACATAAAATACGTATCACCGCATGACGCACAAAGCAGTACCAATAAATAAAATTTGCTAGATATAAACTGTTATTAAAATAGCAAAGCAAATGCTAAACAGAGGCCGCCTTAAAGGCTTTATTTGCTTAACATAAGCGCTGATAAAAAAGACCTTTACTGTGAAAGGCCTTCTTTTTTGAAATGGTCTTATATTATTTGTTGTTCAATAGCTTATGCCCTCGTTTAGACACTCATTTAGACACTCGTTTAGACAGCCATTTAAACAACAGAGCTGTAATCACGCATTGGCTCGGCTCTGAGCAGTGCGCCATTGGCGACATAATAGTCAGCCGTTGAACGTGGCAGCTGTACGCCGCGCATCTTATCAACGATTTTTTCGGCGAGCATAATGGTGGTGGCGTTTAGATTACCACTGATGATATTTGGCATAATCGACGCATCGACGACGCGCAAGCCATCGATACCGTGTACCAGCCCTTCGCCATTGACCACCGAATCATTGCCTTCGCCCATCGCACAAGTACATGATGGATGATAAGCCGTCTCACTATGGTTACGGACATATTCGTCCAACTGCGCATCGGTCACCAAATCATCGGTCGGCGCAATGGCTCGACCACGATAAGGGTCAAGCGCTGGCTGATGCATAATCTCACGGGTGATACGCATGGCAGCGCGGAACTCTTGCCAGTCTTGCTCATGCGACATATAGTTAAATAAGATACTTGGATGCGCGCTTGGATCTTTCGAAGTCAGCTTGACGCGACCGCGACTTGGGGAGCGCAATGAGCCCACATGCGCTTGGAAGCTATGCGATTTCACCGCGCTGCGGCCGTCATAACGCACCGCTAGCGGTAAGAAATGATACTGAATATTAGGATGGGTAAATTTCTCATCGGTACGGATAAAACCGCCGCCTTCAAACTGATTTGATGCCCCAAGTCCGGTGCCATTAAACAACCATTCCGCACCAATCGCTGGCTTATTCCACCATTTATTGGCAGGCGCAATCGAGACCGGTAGCTTACATTCATACTGCATATACAGCTCTAAATGGTCTTGTAGGTTATTACCGACGCCCGGTAAATCTAGAATTTCAGTCACGCCCACATCTTTAAGCCATTGACCAGGACCAATCCCTGAACGCTGCAATAACTGCGGCGAGGCAATCGCACCCGATGAAACAATCACTTCACGAGACGCATAGAATTTTTTGATTTGACCTTGATGGGCGACTTTGACACCGACAGCACGCTTACCATCAAAGAGAATCACATCAGTCAATGCGCCAGTTAAAATAGTGATATTGCTACGCGGTTTGGCACGGTCAAGATAACCACGCGCCGTTGATGCGCGGCGACCATTTGGCGTGACAAAGCGATCCATTGGCCCAAAGCCTTCTTGCTGATAACCATTTAGGTCATCCGTGCTCGGGTAGCCAGCTTGCACGCCCGCTTCAATCATCGCTTCAAATAATGGATTGACCCCTGGCTTGGAGGTGGTCATTTCAACCGGACCACCGACACCATGATAGTCGTTCTCGCCAGCGTCACAATTTTCTAACTTTTTAAAATAAGGCAGGCAGTCTGAATAAGTCCAATCCTCTAAGCCTTTAATTTTCGCCCAATCGTCAAAATCTAGCGCATTGCCACGGATATAGCACATCCCATTAATCAATGATGAGCCGCCAAGTCCTTTACCGCGACTACAGTCCATGACGCGGTTATTCATATAAGGTTCGGGATCCGTTTTATAACCCCAGTTATAAGTGGTTCCTTGTAACGGCATTGCAAGCGCCGCTGGCATCTGCGTGCGAAAGTCTAAGCGATGGTCCGGACGACCCGCCTCTAACAGCAACACCTTAATGTTGGCATCTTCGGTCAAGCGCGTGGCCAGCACATTTCCTGCTGAGCCTGCGCCGACGATGATGTAGTCATATTCAGGTGTGGTTGATGTCATAAAACGCTCCATAATATTAAAAAAATCCATCATTTCATATCAGTAAGGTGGTACCAAAAGGACAAATTAGTCCTCATACGCCAACCTTACTGTTTTAAAAATTCTTACCGTACAACTGCTTAAAATACCGATTCAAACTTGCCAAGCTCTACTTGGATAGATTTGGTCTGCGTATAATGTTCAAGGGCTTCAATGCCATTTTCGCGGCCAATACCAGAATGCTTATAACCGCCCACTGGCATTTGCGCGGGTGACTCACCCCACGTATTTAACCAGCAAATACCCGCTTCAATCTGCGCAATCACGCGATGCGCGCGGGTCAAATCAGCGGTTACCACTCCTGCTGCCAAGCCGTAATCCGTATCATTGGCGCGGCGAATGACTTCTTCTTCGGTCTCGTAGGTCAATATCGACATTACTGGACCAAATATTTCCTCACGTACGATGCTCATATCATCGCTGCAATCCGTAAACACAGTCGGTGCAACGAATGCGCCTTTAGCGAGCTCGCCTGCCGTGATACGTTCACCGCCAGTCAATAGACGCGCGCCGCCCGCTTTACCTTGCTCGATATAGCCAAGCACTCTGTCCCTATGTGGGAAGCTGACCAATGGCCCCATGTTGATGCTCTCGTCCAGCGGATTGCCTAACTTGATACGCTCGACGCGCGTTAAGATGGCCTGTTCAAACTTGGCTTGTAAGGTTTTGGGGATAAAGACGCGCGTGCCATTGGTACAAACCTGACCGGTACTATAGAAGTTTGCCATCATGGCAATATCAGCAGCGGTATCGATGTCTGCATCATCAAATATGATTAATGGCGACTTACCACCAAGCTCTAAAGTCACGTCTTTAAGCGACGATGATGCCGCGCTTGCCATGACTTTTTTACCCGTTGGTACGCCGCCGGTAAACGATACTTTGGCGATATCAGGATGCTGGGTTAGCGCTTCGCCAACTTTATAATCCCCTTGCACGACGTTAAAGACGCCGTCTGGTAAGCCTGCTTCGGTAAATATTTCTGCCAGTTTTAGTGCCGTTAACGGTGTGACTTCTGATGGCTTAAAAATCATCGCATTACCAGCGGCCAATGCTGGCGCTGCCTTCCACATCGCGATTTGAATCGGATAATTCCACGCGCCTATACCTGCGACCACGCCAAGCGGTTCGCGGCGGGTATAAACAAAGCTGCTATCACGCAGCGGAATCTGACGACCTTCAAGCATTGGTGCCAGACCGGCATAATACTCAACGACATCAGCACCGGTGACGATATCAACATATTTGGTTTCAGAAAGCGCTTTACCCGTGTCTTTGGTTTCGAGCAATGCCAGTACATCATTGCGTTCGCGCAATATCGCAACCGCCTTTAACAAAATCCGACTGCGCTCAACCGCTGTCATCGCCGCCCACACTTTTTGACCTTGTTGCGCGGCTTTTACCGCTTCATTAATCTGCTCATCGGTCGTTTGCTGAATGATTGCTAGCACCTCACCTGTCGCTGGATTAATATCTTCAAATGTCGCTAATGATTCATCGACCGCCAAATAACGACCGTTAATATAAGCGGTTTGTATTTGCTCTAAATCGATGATGTCTTTTAAGTTGTTTGGGTTGCTTATGTTTGAATCTGTCATAGGTTCTCCTATCGACGACTGGTAAAGGCTTTGTAAGGACGCCAACACCAAATAATGTCGTCATGGGTTAAGTATTTAAAATAAATTTATATCGTTTATTTCTAAAATTTTTTCTTTAAGCATTTCTTTAATAAACGCTTAAAGCGCTGTGTTTAAAGTATTGTGTTTAAATCAAAACAAAGCGGCGTTTTATTCATGCTCAGGCTGGGTCATTTTTAGCAAGCGCTCACGTAATGATTTTTTATCGGATATATTAATGCCGGAAAAATCAGAGAGCCAAATACCATCAGCGACCAGACGCACCATGCATAACGTTTCGGTATTGTCAGTTGGTTTATGCTTGTCTAATTGCTCATTTGACCACTCAGCCCACAGCTTGCGCAGTTCGCTGTCCGCCAGCATCAATACATATAAGGTTGCCTGATTATCAAACTCTTCCTGCCCTTTTTCGCCTAAGCTAATCGTGGCATTGATATAGGCACGGGTAAACGAACCATAACGCACTGGGTCTTTGGCCATCGCCGTATCGACCTCTGTTTCGAACTTTTTCATCGCGTCATGGAATACTTCCAAAATCAACGCATTCTTGGTGGTGAAATGATGCATCACCCCACCTTTGGTCACCCCAACCGCATCGGCGACTGCTTGAAAAGTGACTTTAGACAACCCTTGCTCTAGCGTGATGCGTGCTGCCTGATCAAGCAGTGCACGACGAACGATTTCTGGCTGTTTTTTACGTTTATAAGCATTTTCTGTTTTCATTTTTATCTCGATGTTCATGCACCAAAGAGTTTGAGAATAAGTTTGTCGCCACTATTGCTATTATTGCCGCTTTCTATGCCATCCATAATTCTGACAATTTTGGCAATGCTAGTGATGGCAACTACCGCCGTATAACCAGTCTTTACTAAATATCTTACGCCTAGCACTGAAAAATAATGACTCTTGCAAGCTCATCATAAGCTCTCAACCATAATGCTAAGACGCAGATATGAGGTTTCTGCCTTAAAGAAGATAGGGGTTATTTATTTATCCTAAGCTTAGAAAGCCGTTTTATAAGGATAAAGTTATCTATCTCATAAAAGAAACCACACGGTCGGTATTTTATAGAAATAATACAGCAATGTGAAGGGCTAGTATGTATCTGGGTTTTATAGAGCATTATTCTAGAGAAAGTTGTTCTAGAAAATACTATTTTAGAAGAGGCTGATTTAGACCACATTGGCTTAGATAAAGCTGCATGGTCTAAATAGGTAGAGAAATGACTGTTGAAGTTTTAAGTCAAGTAGACTGATGGAGATTATTAAGTATCAATATGGTGACACTTGATAACAGCAAGGAAAATTTATACCAGTCGCACATAGCTATAACGTAGCGCTTTTATTTTGAACTGACTATGCTATCGACTCAGGTAAATTTTTAACGCCGATGCTTGCCGCATCGATAGCGCCCGCGATATAACCGGGAAACTGCGCTGACCACTCGCTTCCTATACCGCTCAGACTGTTTGCCCAGACGCCAGATAGCGCTTTAGACATAGGTGCTGTGGCATGCTGACTATCACTATTAGCATCGGCAGCGGCTGCTGTGAATGGCTCTTGCGCCCAGTCCTTAAGATATTCAGCCTGAGGTGATTCTGCTTGTGCCCCAAATAAACGCACCAGTTGCGCACGGCAATGCTGCTTTAATACGTCTGCAGAGACAGTTTGGCGTGCGGCTGCAGGTACGCCTATAAAACCAAATAGTGCCCCGTTACCATCTGCCACCGATGCATCATGAATCTCAACCATCGGTCCTTGTCCGCTGCGTGCCGAGCCTGACAATCCTTGTTGTTGCCAAAATGGACTGTCATAAACAGCAAGGTACTTAGCGTGCGGAGCCATCCAAGTGGCCGTCCCTCGCCACTGAGTCGTAAGATTGGTCGGTAAAGCAGGCTCGAACGTTATGCTTTCTTCTGCCAATCGAGGCGGTAGCGCCAGTAACACATGCTGCGCTTGCCACTGCTGTGTCTGAAAAACAGCCTCTTGCCCAGACTCATCTTCGCTAGTGATTTCAATATAGTGCCCAGTATTATGCAGCTGACACACTTTTTGATTGGTCAAAATTCGCGTGGCATCTAAACGCTGATAGAGTGCGTCAATCAATGTCGCCATACCACCCTTAAGTCGCATAGACGGCGGCGCACTTTTATAGCCGTGCGTACGCATAGCAGGCTCATTGGGCGAGCGCTCAACCAACATATCGCCCTCTTCGAATTGCGCAAAACTCTCTAACTGCAACTCATCAATCAAACGCGCCAACTGCTGCTGATACTCTGGCCAAAACCATGATGGTCCCAAATCAAAGCCACTGGTGTTATCTGTTATTTGTGCAGTATTTAGGTCAGTTGCCCGCGCTGTCACAATACGACCACCCAAGGTTGGACGCGCTTCTAACAGCACATAATCAACACCTTTTTTCTCTAATAAATAAGCTGCATACAAGCCACTTAAGCCGCCGCCAATAATCGCTACAGGTATAGTCTGCATATTATGCTCCTTCCACGTCAGCACCGATGATATGAGACAGATGACCAGTTTTAAGATAAACCGTAGCGCCGTACTCGCCTGCCTTTATTGGTGTCAGCGCATCTACTGGCAAGCGTATCCAACCACCGCGAGTATAAATTTGAGCGTCCTCTATTAGCTCGCCGTCTATCAATTCACCTTCTATCAATTCACCATCTAGTACCAGTATCTCAGCGCCGCCTTTGACAGCTTCAGTAAATAGCACCTCATTAGCATCTAAGCGTTGTAAGCTGACCTGCTCGCTGTCGTCTGAGAATAAATGACAGACATCACGATTGCCTTGTTTTTGCCAATTTGCCGTATTATTGGTATCGATGGCGACATAACGCGCCTCTGCTGCTGGCATTTGCCAAAGTTTGACAAATATGACCGCGCCCTCCTCACTATACGGCTGATGACCAGAGTTTGGTGGATTGCGTAAATACCATCCTGCTGGATAATCGATGTTATCTGCCGAAAAAGTACCCGACAACACCAAAATCTCTTCGCCGCCCGGGTGCAAATGATGGGGGAAATAGGAATCAGGGGCATAGCGCACGACACTGGTGGCACGGGCTTTTTCTGCGCCGACGCGGTCGAGCATCACGCGCTCGACGCCATTTTGCGGTGATGACACCCATTGATAGTGTTCGGGCGCTAATGAAGCACGGCAGGTAAAATCTGCATTGATAAGCATAGAATGTTTTCCAAAGATAAGGTTTGATGCCGTCAATTATCCGCTGATTTACATCGGCTGACAAACGAGATAATATTCATCTCTCTAAAAGAAAATGTTTGCCACTATGAAGAAAGCCGTACATTTAAACGCCCTACGTGCCTTGGAAGCAAGCGCCCGTCATCAAAGTTTTTCTGCGGCGGCAGACGAGCTAAACGTGACTCCTGCTGCCGTCGGTCAACTGGTACGTAGCTTAGAGGATGCGGTAGGCTTACCGCTTTTTTATCGCAAACCTAGCGGCAAATCGCGCTTAATTCCCACCAAAACAGTCGAGCTGGCATTGCCTCATATTCGGGCAGGCTTAGACAGCTTGGCACAAGGATTGGCACAGTTACAAGCAGGCTCAAATAGCGGCGTACTCACGATGACGGTCAGCCCTGCCTTTGCCGCTAAATGGCTGTTACCGCGCATTGATCGATTCCAAAGCCTGCAACCAGATATCGATGTAAGGCTTGACACCAGTGCTAAATCAATAGACTTTGCCATCCAAGACGTCGATATCGGCGTGCGCTATGGTGCTGGAGTTTGGGCAGGATTAGTTAGCGAAAAGCTGATGGAAGAAGAGATTTATCCGGTTTGCTCGCCGCAATTGTTACAAGGAAAAAACGCGCTTGATTTGACCCAAGAGATGCTCATCCATGACCGTTCCATGGATGGTTTTATCGGTTTTCCTTCGTGGGATGATTGGCTTGCACAAGCCCGTTTAACCAATGCTACGCTCAGCAAAGTAGATACCTCGCGAGGGATGCAAATCAATAACTCAGCAGCGGTGCTCCAAGCGGTCATCAATGGTCATGGGGTTGCGTTGGCGCGTAGTGTGATGGCACGTGATGATGTCGCTGCCGGACGCTTGGTACGATTGTTTCCTGAAATTACCTTTAGCTCGCCATTGGCTTATTACGTCGTTTATCAAGCGGAATCTGCCCATATGGCAACGCTTAAAGCCTTTCGTGATTGGCTGTTTGCAGAAGTGTCGTCCACTCATGAGAGCAACTTTATTTAGGGATAATCGATTCAACATGAAAAAGGAATAGCCGATTCAATTTAAAGAAAAATACTGCCTAAACCTACTTAGCGATTTAGGCAAAGTTCAACATTTCTAAAAGAATAGAGCGTGTCATTATTCCCTACCCAAATTCCCTACTCAATGATTCCCTACCCAATGATTCTCAGGCATTGACCCGCATGATATAAAGTCAGTCCCAGCTCAGTAAAGCCAGACTTAATGCTTCCAAAAGAGACTTTTGCCTCTTCTAAAGTCTTAAATGGTAAAGGAATGCTGTCTCTATTACCCGTCATTATATAATCGGCAAAGCACTTACCCATTAGTGTGCCTGTGGTAATGCCGCGACCGTTATAAGCCGTTGCGGTCAGCAAGCCCTCAGCGGGCTCCATGACTCGAAAAATATGATCTTGCGTAAAGCCAAAGCTACCAGTCCACTCGTACTGCCACTTAAATGCTGGCAAATCTGGATAATAGCTTTTTTGCACCGCATTGGCCCATGATTGATAAAAGGATTTTGGTTTAAGCTGTGTACCACCTACCGTTCCCAATAATAGTCGATCATCGTCATCACGGCGAAAGCTAGACAAGGCCAAGCGTGTATCCCATGCCCCTGTTTTGTATGGCAAAATCCGATCTGCCGCCTCTCCGCTGAGCGGCTCAGATGCAATCTGATAATAATAAACCAGATAAAAGGTCTTTTTAATTTCTGTCCACTCGCCTTCGGTATAAGCGTTGGTCGCAATAATGACGCGCTCAGATTTCACGCGCGCTTTAGAAGTCCTTGCATACCAATAGCCATCCACCTTTTCTAAGGCTTCAACAGCGGAATGCTCATAAATAGTGACGCCAAGATCTTTTGCCACTTTGGCCAGTCCTCTGACATAAGCCAGCGGGTTTATGGTACCAGCACGGTGATCGAGTAGTGCCTTATTGATATTTTTAGTACCACAATACTCATGGCATTTACTGCCGGTTAATACCTCAACATTCGCACCGCGGCGGCTAAGCTGCTCGTACCTAATATCGACATCGACTTCACCTTTAGCGTTATGCGCCATATGGATATTACCAGCTTGAGTGGCTTGGGCATCGATATTATAACGTTTAATTAAGTCAAATACTAAGCTTGGCGCTTGTCCGAGGGCTTCAGTGAGACGCTCACCTGCCGCTTCACCTAGCGCAATATTCAAATCATCAGGGCGCGCCCAAGTACCTGCATTGACGAGCCCTACGCTTTTACCGGAGCCGCCACTGCCTATCGTATGGCTCTCTAAGAGGATAACTTTGACGCCTTTTTCTGCCAAATGAATCGCCGCCGATAACCCTGTATAACCGCCGCCTATGATACAAATAGTCGCTTCAGTATCGCTATTCATCTGGCTGTAGGTATCAATAATAGGTGCGGTCATATTCCACAAACATTGCTCTTGCAACATCTTATATTCCTTCTAAATTACACGTTGTCTACAGTGGAGAGCGTGCTTGTGTCGTTATTAACAATAGGTTCTTCACGGGGAATGAATTTATCTAAGAATACCCATAGCAAGCCAAATAGCGGCGATAACCAGCAGGCAAAAGCAAATGGCGCATAAGTAAGCGTTGCAATACCTAAGGTTGCCGCGACGAAACTACCACCCATGTTCCAAGGAATCAAAGGAGATAACAGAGTGCCGGTATCTTCAATAGAGCGGGTAAGCGTCGTGCGCTTATAGCCCATTTCTTGATATTTGTCTTTGAGCAGACGGCCTGGCAATACTAGTGTGGTATAGACGTCACCGATGAGCGTACCGACACCAAGCGTGCTGGCATACGTGGTAATTACCAAACCAAATCTTGATTTCACCATCTTATTGATTTTTGCCATGATGGCTTTAAGCGTACCGTAATGCTCAATTGAGCCGACGAATGCTAAGGCAAAAATGGTCAAGGTCACAACCCATGTCATCGACATGATGCCGCCTTTAGACAGCAGTTGGTCAACGACAGCAAAGCCCGTTTCACTGACAAAGCCATTTTGTAAGACAGTAAAAATGTCGTGGACACCCACGCCTTGCATAAAGAACGCGACCAATCCTGCAACCACTACTCCTGATAATACCGTTGGAATGGCAGGCATTTTCATCACCGCTGCGATGACAACGACCACAGCCGGTAATAAAGTAATGATGCTCAAGTTATAGTTGGCGGCTAGTGAGGCTTGAATGTCTCTGATTGAAGATAAATCGACATTTTCTGCGCCGTAGCCCATCCCAATCCAAGCATAGATAATCAATGCAGTCACCATGGCAGGTACGGTGGTTGGCAACATACCGCGGATGTGCTCCCAAAGGTCAATACCGGCAGCCGCTGGGGTTAAGTTGGTGGTGTCAGATAAAGGGGACATTTTGTCGCCGAAAAAAGCACCAGAGACGATAGCGCCGCCCGTTAGTGATGGCGGAATGCCCAAGCCTAGCCCAATACCCATCATGGCAAGACCGACCGTACCAACCGTACCCCAAGAGGTACCGGTTGCAACAGAAATAATGGCGCAAATTAGACAGACAGAGACTAGGAATGATGAAGGAGAAAAAACGCTAAAACCGTAGTATAAAATCGTGGGAACCGTACCAGCGATAATCCAAGCACCGATGAGCATACCAACGCCCATCAAGATAATCATGGCCGGTAGACCAATTTTGACAACCTTTAAAAAGCGTTGTTCCATGCCATCCCAGTCACGGCCACGCAGCTTCATAAACAAGCCGGTGATTAAAATACCGCAAGCTAAGGGAATGTGAGGGGTAAAATCTTTGAATACAAAAAACTGCACCATTAGAATAATGGCAGTCAACACCAGAGGTGCAATATCTAATAAAAAACTAGAAGACGGACCATAGCCATCTTTAGCTTCGTCATAAGGTTTATCATCCATCATAAGATACCTACCTTCCTTAGTAGTGGATACTGCTGTCATAGATATAACAGTAGTGGAAACAACCAATCCATGGCTGCTGATAATGCTGAAAAAAGTGCGAAAAAGGTTACGGCAAAGGGAGTAAAAAGCCTGTTTTTGAAATCATGAATGGTTATTCATCACTTCCGCAGGCTTTCATACTAAAACAATAAATACTTAATAATTGGCGACCAAAATAGCTAATAACTGGCTTGTTAAATAGGCACTGAGCCTACTTAACAAGCATCACGTCACGTCACGTCACGTCGCATTGTTATTAGCCAAAGTTGATGCCTTGCGCCAGTGGCAGCTCGGTTGAATAGTTGACCGTATTGGTCTGACGACGCATATAAGCTTTCCATGCGTCTGAACCTGATTCACGACCACCGCCGGTTTCTTTTTCGCCGCCAAATGCGCCGCCAATCTCAGCGCCACTAGTACCGATATTGACGTTAGCGATACCGCAATCACTACCACGGTCGCTGAGGAAAGTTTCAGCTTCACGTAAGTCATTGGTAAAGATACAAGATGACAGCCCTTGTGGCACATCGTTTTGCATCGCTAGCGCATCGTCAAATTCTTTATAAGGCATGACATATAAAATCGGTGCAAACGTCTCACTACGTGCCACGTCATTTTGCTCATCAAGCTCAACAATCGCCGGAGTCACATAATAAGCATCGGGGAATTTATCCATTAGTACACGTTCGCCGCCCGTGACTTTACCGCCAGTATTGCGAGCCTTTTCTAACGCCGCTTGCATGTTATTAAAGCTGTCTTCATCAATCAGTGGACCGACCAAATTGCCTTCAAGCGGATGGCCGATGCTCACCGTCTCGTAAGCAGACTTAACGCGCGGTAAGATATCGTCTTTGACCGACTCATGAACGAACAGACGGCGTAAGGTGGTGCAGCGCTGACCTGCCGTTCCTACTGCTGAGAATAGAATGCCACGTAGCGCCAAATCTAAATCGGCAGTGGGTGCCAAAATCATGGCGTTATTACCGCCAAGCTCTAGCAAGCATTTACCAAAACGCTCAGCGACTTTTGGCCCCACTTCTCGGCCCATACGTGTACTACCGGTGGCACTGACTAAAGCGATGTCTTTATTTTCAACCAGCGCATTACCGATATCGGTTTTACCCAATATGATTTGCGATAAATGTGCTGGTGCTTCACCAAATTTTGCCAAGGCTTTTTCAAATAACGCTTGGCATGCTAAGGCGACAAGTGGGGTTTTTTCTGAAGGTTTCCAGATGACAGGGTTGCCACAAACGATGGCCAGTGCCGTGTTCCAAGACCAAACGGCGACGGGGAAGTTAAAGGCCGAGATGACGCCGATGACACCAAGTGGATGCCATGTCTCACGCATGTGGTGACCTGGGCGTTCTGAGGCGATGGTTAGACCATAAAGCTGACGCGATACGCCCACGGCAAAGTCGCAAATATCAATCATTTCTTGTACTTCGCCAAGGCCTTCTTCTTTGATTTTTCCGGCTTCTAGCGATACTAAGATACCTAAATCTTCTTTGTGCTCACGCAGGACTTCACCCAACAGACGAATCAGCTCACCACGTTTAGGGGCAGGAACGACACGCCATTCTTGGAAGGCTTGTTTGGCATTTTGGATTTTAGTATCGACGTCGGCCACTGTATCTAACGTGACTTTACCGATGACTGAGCCATCAATTGGGGTGGTGACTTCAAAGTCGCCATTTTGATAGTGTGCTTCTTCTACGCCCATTGCAGACATATATTGCTTAATCATAATCAATCCCTTGCATATTGGTATAATGGTTTACTACGTCCTTGACTGACTTATAAAATTACCCTGCTACCTACTAAGTTGCAAAATAATAAATTTCTTGCAGTCATTCCTTTTTGGAATGACGTGCTAATAAGTCGGCTATAAGCTAGACATTTCTAGCCTAAATTTTACTAAACACTGACACTAAACAGGCACTGCTCAAGGCTTTGCGCCTGCATCGCTTCATACAATGCCATCTCATCATAAATGGCGGCGCCCAAATCACGCTCAAACTCTTGTTGGCTTGAGTAACCATCATATTGGTTTGGCTGCGCCTGTTGCAGATTCGATTGAAAGATACCAGCGGCACTGACGGGCAAAAAGTCCTCATAAACGATGGGTTCAATGCGAAGCACTTCATCATTAATCAGAGCAGTCAGCTTAGCATTAGGCAGTTTATTCAAATCATAAGTGCTTAAGGTGCCGGCCAACAACGCTTGACCGTCCTCAGAATCAAGGGCGCTGTCCGTCAACTGGTAATAAAAATACGCCAGCCCCTCATCGTGTAGAGTTTGATAATCATCAGGAAAAGCGGTAAATATCTCAGTCAAAATTTGATTATACTGAGCCGCATTGTCCTCATTTGGGGTAACACCAAGCTGGCGGCGAGCTTCGGCCAGCAATTCATCATAAAGCGCGCGGCCCTTTTGCGTTAACGCCACACCGCGTTGCTCAATCTCTCCAAAGCGCGCGGTATGATGCCCTTGCTCGTACTCTTCATGGCTAGCGTCTGAATTATTAGCAACTTTAAAGCCAACCGCTTCTTGTAGCGCCTTAAAACTGGTTTGCCTTAATAAGATAGGACAAACTCTACGCGGTGGCCCTTCGATGATGGCTTTTGAGGGTATGCCGCGGGCTTGCATGCCTTGTTGTACCGCATCAATATCCAAGGTTCTAGGCGTTAAATGATTGATATGTGGACCCTTAAAGCCAACTACATCAGCGACTAACGGATGCTGATTTAATAGGCGCTGATAGAGCGCTTTTGCCACCGGCGTTTTATCATGCCAGCGAAATGTCTCTAGCGCTTCTTGGACAAACTGCTCTGCTTGCTCAATAGTCAAGCCACCTTGCGCCTCAAAAACCTCAATAAGCTCAATAACGCCAGTAGTGAATATCTGACGCTGCGCCAGTGTGGCCGTGGCTTCTTGTCTTAAGGTTTCATCGGCAATCAAATCTAAACGCAATAACGAGGTAAAAACGCGAAAGGGGCTTTTATGCAATGAATGCGAGTCAAGTGCGCGAAAAGCTGTTGAATGCACAGGCACGCCAGCAGGCGCTAAATCGTAGTAGCCGACAGGGTGCATACCCATCACGGCAAAGAGACGGCGCATCATGCTCAGCTCTGCTGCGGTACCCAGTCGAATCGCCCCGTGACGCTCCATGCTTAGACGTTCAATCTCACCCGTATGCAGCAGTTGTGATTTAATATCGGGGTGTGAGGTTAATACTTCGGCATTGACATCACTGACCAAATCAACCAAATCGCCGTATAGCGGCACCTCGTTCTGATACATCGCTGACATGGCCATAGAGAAATCATGGCGGATATCATCGCTGCAGATAAAATCCTTATCTGGACTGACGCTACTATTTTTCACAAATAAACATCCTTGTAATAGAGTTAATAAATTTTTAGCTTAATAATAAGTATTTGATTTCGAGCATTTGGTTATGACGATGCACTATCAATCCTAAGCACGCCTAAACATTCCTAAGCACTCCTAAGCATTAAGCGGCAGGCAATCCATCGGGAAGCGCGATGAGCACCTCTTTTAGAATATCCAACCCTTCTTTTAGGGTGTCAGGCTCTATGGTAAGTGGTGGCAATAAGCGAATGATATGGCGATATTGCCCACTTGGCATCAGCAATAGACCACGCTCGCGCGCTTGCACTAATACTCGCGCCATCACACTTGGATGCACATCATGCTCAGGATGGCGCAGCTCGATACCGCGCATCGCACCGATACCGGTAAGACCAAATAACCAAGGCGAGATACCTTCTTGTTGCCATTGGCTGATGGTCGTCTCAATCGTCTGGGCATAATGCTTGGCTGACTGCCAAACGTCATCGCCCTCCATGATATCGAGCGTGGCATTGGCAGCGGCGCAAGCAACTGGGTTACCAGAATAAGTACCGCCCAAACTGCCCTTGGGGAGACCATTGACCACACTAGCCTTGCCGATGACTGCGCCTAATGGCAAGCCGCCTGCGATACTTTTGCCAAGTAAAATAAGGTCAGGCTCAATCCCTAAATGAGTAAAAGCAAACGGCGTACCCGTACGACCATAACCGGATTGGATTTCGTCCATGATGAGTAACATGCCGTGCTCATCACAAAACTTACGTAGATATTGCGCAAAGGTCGGCGATAACAACTGAAAGCCGCCTTCCCCTTGTACAGGTTCGACGATGATGGCACCGATATTATCGATATCGGTTTCTACCATAAATAAACGCTGCAGCGCGTCAATCGCTTGCTCGTCGCTGATATTGTTATCGGGACTGGGGAAAGGAATGTGATAAATGCCGCTGGCTAATGCACCAAGCCCGCGCTTATAAGGCGCGACCTTACCATTGAGATTGACGGCAGCCAGTGTGCGCCCATGAAAGCCACCATCAAATGCAATGACGCCTGTGCGACCCGTCTTCATGCGTGCTATCTTTATAGCGTTTTCAGTTGCTTCTGCACCGCAGTTGGTGAGCATTCCTGCCAGCTCGCCGCTAATAGGCACAAGCTCACACAATCGCGGCATAAAGGTTTGATACGGCTGATGCGCTGCCGCATTGTAGGCATAGTGAATCAGCGCCTGGGCTTGCTGAATGATGGCGTCAACGATGTGAGGATGGCAATGACCAAAGTTTAAAACGCCGATACCGCCGACAAAATCGATATAGCTGCGGTCATTGTCGTCCCAAACTCTGGCATTTTTGCCTTTGACGAGCGTGAGCGGATGCACCATCGTAAAGGCATCGGTCACGTTATAAAGCTTGTCCATGATGAATCTCTATCTCTTCCTTGAGTTAGACTCATTTCAACAAAACATCATTCCGGCAGCAAACGAATAATAGTTGTGGTGGCATTCCTTTTTGTCATTGCCAGTAAATTAGCTCCCTAAACGAATCCTTTAAAAACAAAAAACTGCGTATCAAGGCAGTTTTTTTGTTTAGCTTGTTAAGTTTTCACAGCAAACAACTTTGTAGGATAAAATAACAAGATCAGTGCTATAAAAAATACTTTAGGTTATAAATAAACGTAAGTGACATTATAAAACCAACCCTAACGCCTTTTCACGCTCATCTGAGATTGCTAAATAAGCCGTAATCCATTCTAAAACCGCTTTGACCTTATGCGATTGCCCTGAAGAGACAGGATAAGTCACATAATAGCTGCCGCGACCCTTTGCCGCATAATCCCACGCCAGCACTAAAGCGCCTGATTGTAGCTCAGGCTCAACCAAGCGTAACGGCACTAAGGCTATACCATAACCCAGTAAGGCGGCAGAAATGCAAGCATGAAAAGTCTCAAAACGTGGACCCACAAAGGTGCCATCGACGCTGATATCTTGTTGCTTAAAATACTCATACCACGCACTTAAGCGCGAGCTTATTTGTAATAACACATAGTCATTTAGACACTCGGCACTTAGTGTTTTATCTCGCAAATACTGCGGCTGACAGACTGCAACGCAGTATTCATCGAACAGTTTTATAGACTCCATATTACTCCACATGCCATCGCCATATAAAAAAGCAATATCGACATTTTGGTCTTCAGAAAAAAACGGCCCCGCCAGCTCTTTAATATCCAAGTTAATAAGGGGATATTCTTGACTAAAGCCACTGAGTGCTGGAATCAACCAACGGGCGCAAAATGTGGGATGCGAGACTATTTTTAGCAGCTCGGTATTACTGCTATGCGACATCAAATTGGTGGTTGCCACCTCGATATGTTTTAAAATCTCTAACACTTCAAGATAATATGACTTGCCAGCAGGGGTCAATGAAATCCGGTGCGGCGTCCGATAAAACAAAGACAGGTTTAGCATCTCCTCCAACTGCGCCACTTGCTTACTGATGGCGCTTTGGGTCATGTGCATCTCTTGCGCGGCATTGGTAAAACTCAAATGACGAGCAGCGGTCTCAAAACATTGCAGCGCCGTCGTCGATGGATATCGTCTAAAGGCTAATGGTTTATTGGTGTCTGTTTTCATAGATTTCTTTTCTTTTATTCCATCTTAGTAAAATATCAATGATTATTTAAAATCACGTTATCAGGCATTCCTAGCCTATGGCGTCATCATACCTATATTCAAGCGTAAATAGCGATACCTCACTATAAACACTATGTAACTGACACTGATGCCATCATCGGATTTACTTAAGCATTCAACCAATTATTCGGTCGCTAATTTTAAAGACTCTCCTACAAAAAAACGGTCGATTCCTGATAAAATAGTAGGGTCTGATGATAGGCTCTGACATACCGCAACTGATTTGCTATCTTGCCCTCCTCTTTTTCATCATTACGACCTATGCCGCCGTTATTCTTAAACTCATGAATTATTTTTCAGCTAATTTGTACTATTAGCACCTTTAGCACCTTCTTTATTTGTATTGGATCATATGAAACATAACCTTGAGGTGAGCGCAAATGCTCGCCGAACTCAGTATTTCCAAGTATTCTTAATGGGCGTCAGCGCCTTTATTATGAATACCACCGAATTTGTCCCCGTTGCCCTATTAAGTGACATCGCCCAAGATTTTTCCATCACTACGGCTGAGACTGGCTGGATGTTGACGCTGTATGCGTGGATTGTCGCGGCCATGTCATTGCCATTGATGCTACTTACCAGCCGATTTGAGCGTAAAAGCTTACTCTTGGGCTTGTTTGTGGTTTTTATTGCCAGCCATGTATTGTCCGTATTTGCATGGAGCTTTGATGTATTGCTGATTAGCCGCGTGGGCATTGCGCTATCGCATGCGATATTTTGGTCCATCACCGCAGCGATTGCGATACGCGTAGCACCAGAAGGCAAAAAAGCACTGGCACTTAGCGTGCTTGCGACCGGTACTTCATTGGCGATGGTGCTTGGCGTGCCACTAGGGCGCTTGGTCGGTCAATGGTTTGGCTGGCGGGCGACCTTTGGCGGTATTGGGGTGATTGCTTTTATCGTCTTTATCTTGCAAGCAAGACTATTGCCAACGCTACCAAGTATGTTTGAAGGCTCGTTTAGAAAAATCCCAGAATTGCTTAAAAACCCCTTATTGGTCTGTTTGTATCTACTCATTTTACTGGTCTTTACCGCTCACTATACCGCTTATTCTTATATCGAACCCTTTATGCGGCAGGTTGGCGCTATTAGTGAAAACGCCGCGACGGTTGTCTTGCTATTATTTGGGGTGGCAGGGATTGCCGGCAGTGTGATATTCAGTCGCTGGGGTGATCGTTTTAATACCAGATTGATGCTGATATCGATCATATTAATGCTGATATCTATGCTGGTGCTATTATTTGCCGTGACTTCTATCTGGGCGCTGAGTTTCATTGCATTACTGTGGGGCGCGGCGCTGATGCTGCTGATTATCTCTATGCAAGCCAAAGTCATCATGGTCGATGTCACGGCGCAAGACATGCTGATGTCGATGTTCTCAGGGATTATTAATTTAGGCATTGGCGCCGGTGCGCTGTTCGGTGGTTATGCAGTGACGCATATTTCAATATCAAGCGTCGGCTATGTTGGTGCCGCTATCGCCAGTGTGTCGCTGCTCTTGATGTTATTTATGATAAAGCGCTTTCCTGAATTAAGTAGAAGACTTGGTTAGCTAAAAATTTGATAGTAAATAAGCCTATACACAATGCCAGCCCATTTAATTGGCTGGCATTGTGTATAGGCTTATTAAAAAACCGAGTAAGCCGTTTATTTAAAAATCTACCTTACCGCGTAAAGCTTTGGTCTTACCGCGCTGGGTTTTTTGATCGACGCGTTTACGTTTGGCATTTCTGCTAGGTTTGGTCGCTTTACGGGTTTTATTGACATGAGTGGCTTTTATAATAAAGCTTTGCAGCCGCTCAAGCGCATCAATTCGATTGCGTTCTTGGGTACGAAACTGCTGCGCTTTAATAATAAGCACACCTTCTTTGGTGATTCGGCTGTCTTTGCTGTCCAATAAACGCTGCTTAATGACATCGCTTAAGCTTGAGGCATGAATATCAAAACGCAAATGAATCGCAGAAGAGACTTTATTAACGTTTTGCCCGCCTGCCCCTTGCGCACGTATGGCGCTAATCTCTACTTCACTGTCATTCAGGCTAATGGTATTGCTGATAAAAATCATAAAATGCTTTTATAAATGATTGATAGATAAGGTTAATGATAAAGCATTCTCAATTAACGCGCCACTTGCCCACTTAATGGCGTTTAAAATGCCGTATTTCTTAACCTCTATAATCTGCAATTTATAGGGTAAACCTTATAAATGTTATCGTTTGACGTTGCTGTGTCTATCTTCTGTCTTTAAAGCGTAAGCCTGCGCAGTGATTTTATTTTAAGGTGGTAGGATGACGTTAAGCAGAGACGATATTAAACAGATACGGTATTGTTGAATTAAAGCGTTAACGAGCCGTTTTTAGTCAAAGGAATAAGCGTTGTATGACAACCAATCATAAGAAATCTAACACTTCTCTCAAAAATCACAACCTTGCAGCTGATGAAAGCATTCAAGTCAGGGGCGCGCGGGTGCATAATCTCAAAAATGTCGATGTGGATTTACCGCGTAATGCGCTGGTCGTTTTTACCGGCATATCAGGCTCAGGCAAATCGTCATTGGCTTTTGGTACCTTGTTTGCTGAGTCGCAACGGCGCTACCTTGATTCGGTATCGCCTTATGCACGGCGCTTGATTGACCAAGTTGGCGAGCCTGATGTCGACTCAATAGAAGGGTTACCGCCCGCCGTCGCCCTACAACAGCAGCGCGGTACGCCGATGCCTTTTCGCCAAATACGCCAGAAGGTGCTTGCCCTACTTGCTCAGGTATTGGTCGCGTATTTGAAGTCACAGAAGATTTGCTCGTACCTGACAAGACGAAAACCATTCGAGAACGCGCCATTGCTGCTTGGCCACCGGCATGGCAAGGGCAAAATCTGAGCCGGATATTGACCACACTTGGTTACGATATCGACAAACCTTGGAATACCTTGCCCAAGGAAACCCGCGATTGGATTTTATTTACCAATGAAACCCCAGAAGTGCCCGTTTACCCAGAGTACAATCTTGAGCAAGTACGCGAGGCGATTAAAAAAGGCGAAAAGCCCAATTATAAAGGCACCTATGCCAGCGCAAAAAATTTCGTTTTGCACTCTTTTGCCACCACTCAAAGTCCACGTACCAAAAAACGCGTGGCGCAGTTCATGCAAATTTCAGAATGCCCAAGCTGCCATGGCAAAAAACTCAAAAAAGAGTCGCTGTCGGTTAAATTTGCAGGGCTTGATATTGGTGAATTGTCTCAATTAACCTTGACTGAACTGGCGCTAAAACTTAACGACGCTGCCAATAAAAAACTCAGCGATGACATGCCCGACCGTGAAAAAGCCATTGTTGCCAAGCGTATTGCTAGCGATATTTTATCGCGCGTAGAAGCGTTAACCAGACTTGGGCTAGGTTACTTATCGCTTGAACGTACCACGCCTACCCTATCGCCCGGTGAGCTACAGCGCCTAAGACTTGGCACCCAAATTCGCTCTAAACTATTTGGCGTGGTTTATGTGCTCGATGAACCGTCCGCTGGCCTGCATCCTGCCGATACTCAGGCGCTATTAGGCGCTCTAGATGAACTGGTAGCCGCGGGTAATTCATTATTCATTGTCGAGCATGATGTCAGCGTCATTCGCCACGCCGATTGGATAGTCGATGTCGGACCAAAAGCCGGCAGTCATGGCGGTGAAATCATCTATAGCGGCCCTGTCGAAGGATTGCGAAATGTATCTATTTCTTACACAGGGCAATATCTCTTTAGTAAAGACACAGCAACTCAAAAGTTTAAAACCGAGCAACCAAGACAACCTACTCACTGGCTAAAACTTGCCAATATCGAGCGTAATAATTTACAAGGGCTAGATGTGGCATTTCCTTTAGCGGTATTAACCACAGTAACGGGGGTTTCAGGTTCGGGAAAATCGAGTTTAGTCAGTCAAGCGTTGGTTGAATTGGTCTACAATGCGCTTGGGCAAAAAACCGTGATTGAAGCGCCCACCGATGAAGCGGCTTTACTGGAGCAAGAACAAGAAACGCCAATAGGCGGAGAGATAGTCAGTGGTATGGAGCACATCAAGCGCTTAATCACCGTTGACCAAAAAGCCATCGGGCGCACACCGCGCTCGAATTTGGCGACTTATACTGGACTGTTTGACCATGTGCGCAAGTTATTTGCTGCCACCAAAGAAGCAAAAGCAAGGCACTATGATGCCGGACGTTTTTCATTTAACGTGAAAAAAGGACGTTGCCCAAATTGCGAAGGCGTCGGTTTTGTTAGTGTTGAGCTGCTATTTCTGCCGAGTGTTTACTCGCCTTGCCAAGTGTGCCATGGTCAGCGCTACAATGATGAGACCTTAGAAATTACTTATCAAGGTAAAAACATTGCTGAAGTGCTTGATTTAACGGTCGAAGCCGCTGCTGAATTTTTTATTGATGATGCCCCAATCATGCGCGCTTTAGATGCCTTGCTAAAAGTTGGGCTTGGCTACCTAAGACTTGGGCAACCAGCGACCGAGTTGTCTGGTGGCGAAGCACAGCGTATCAAGCTTGCTACCGAACTGCAGCGTACCCAGCGCGGCGATACGCTGTATGTGCTCGATGAACCAACGACTGGTTTACATCCTTCTGATGTCATGCTACTGATGGCACAGTTAAATGGGCTGGTCGCAACCGGTAATACGGTGATTATGGTTGAGCACGATATGCAAGTCGCGAGTAACAGCGATTGGATTATCGATATGGGCCCCGGTGCTGGCGATGAAGGTGGGCTTATTGTCGCAGAAGGCACACCTAAAGAGGTGTCGAAATCCAAAAACAGTCGCACTGCACCTTTTTTATTGACTTAGTATTGATATAAAAGACAGTACACTAACTAAAAAACGGAAATATGCAATAAGAAAAACCGCATCACTATGAAAGTCATGCGGCTTCCTATTTTTAAACATCGGTTTTTTAAACATGCATTGCTAACTAAGCAAGCATACCACCATCGACAACCACGGTCGCGCCCGTCGTATAGCTTGAGGCGTCAGACACAAGATACAATACCGTGCCCGCCATTTCGTCTGGATTGGCGACGCGACCTAAAGGAATCGCATGTAGCGCCATCTTTAAGACTTTATCATTGGTGGTTAAGGCCGAGGCAAACTTGGTATCGGTTAACCCTGGCAACAAGGCATTGACACGAATATTCAACGGACCACATTCTTTGGCAAAGGCTTTGGTCATGCTAATCACCGCCGCTTTAGTAATTGAATAGATACCTTGCTTGTCACCTGCGACCAAGCCATTGACCGAGGCCGTATTTAAAATCACCCCGCCGCCCTGCTCGCGCATCATCTTACCCGCCGCCGTCGACATAAAGAAATAACCACGAATATTGACTTCCACAGTTTTATCAAAAGCGGCTAAATCCGTATCTAGAATATGGCCATAGTAAGGGTTTGCCGCGGCATTATTGACCAAGATATCAATTTGACCAAATTCGCTTTTGATATACTCAAAAATCGCCTCAATCTGATCCATATCGCCCACATGACAAGCAAAGGCGCTGGCTTTATGACCGTCAGCTTTGATGCTATCAGCAACCGCTTGGCAGGCATCAATCTTACGGCTAGAGACAATCACATGCGCGCCTCTTGATGCCAATAGACGAGCGATAGACTCACCAATACCGCGGCTAGCGCCAGTCACTAACGCAATCTTACCCGTTAAATCAAATAAATCTTTCATCATTATTCCTTATATTTTTGAATATATTATTTATACATTTTAAATGTGTAGCAGAGCTGAGCAAGGTCACTATCAGCTCTACAAAATTTATTAACTTTTTTAAGAGATTATCGACATTTCCAAAAATTTGAGTAGCAAGGAAAACGAGTGCAAGTACTACAATTCGTAGGCTAAGCGAGTTTGACACCGCTAATCATATTTTTGGGATTGTCATAAAAATATTAAGCCAACATGCCACCATCAAGGGTAAAGGCATGACCATTCATAAAGCTGCTTTCATCACTCGCCAGCCACGCAATCGCGCCAGATACTTCATCGACATCTCCCAAACGCCGCATTGGGCTGGCTTTGATGGTTGCTTGCTGGGCACGCTCGTCCATTTTTGCCATGGTATTACGCACCATTGGCGTATCGATAAAGCTTGGACATACCGCATTAAAGCGGATATTGACGCGTGCATATTCATGGGCAGCAGACTTGGTCAGCCCCATAACGCCATGCTTGGCCGCGCTATAAGCTGTCAGCAGAGGCGCTGAACGCAAACCAGCAATGGAGGCCACATTAATCACATGACCACCGCCATTGGGCGCCATACAAGTAACAGCAGCGCGCATACAATGCCAGACGCCTTTTAGATTAACCGCGATATTACGGTCAAAATCTTCATCGCTTAGCTCATGCATCGGTGCCGGTTTATGGTCGATACCCGCATTATTTATCACCACATCAAGACCGCCAAGCGTTTCCATAGCAAAAGCAAATAGCGCCCGCACTTCATCGCCGTTAGTCACATCGACTTTTTTAAAGACGATACTATTACCAGCATCTTGCCCTTGCTGAGCAACAGTAGCGCCCATCTCTTCCGCCAAATCGCCAATGACAACTTTCGCACCGCGACTGGCTAACAATAACGCACTTGCCGCACCGATACCAGACGCGCCGCCGGTGATTAAAATACGTTTACCAGTGACGTCTGATGCAATTCCATTTGTATTCAGTGTCATGATTTATCCCTCTACCTTAAGTACCAGCTTGCCGAAGTTCTCACCTTTAAATAGCATCATCAAGGTATCAGGAAAGTTCTCTATACCTTCAACGATATGGTCTTTCACTTTAATGTCGTCCGCTTGAATCCAGCCTGCGATGTCTTTCATCGCTACCGGATACTCTTTGATATTATCGAATACAACGATGCCTTCCATACGGGCACGATTGACCAATAATGACAGATAGTTTGACGGCCCTTTTACTTCTGTAGTGTTGTTATATTGGCTAATCGCACCGCAGATAACGATACGGGCATGTAGATTAATTTGTGTAAGGACGTCATTTAAAATATCGCCGCCGACATTGTCAAAGAAGACATCGACGCCGTTTGGACAGGCTTGCTTTAAGCCTTCTTTCACATTTTCATTTTTATAATCTATAGCCGCATCAAAACCCAGCTCATCGACTAGGAATTTGCATTTCTCGGGACCACCCGCGATACCAACGACGCGGCAGCCTTTGAGTTTGGCAATTTGTCCAACCAAGCCACCAACAGCACCCGCAGCGCCAGAGACAACGACAGTCTCGCCCGCTTTTGGCGCGCCTGTTTTTAGCAGACCAAAGTAGCCCGTCATACCTGGCATACCGAGCACGCCTAAGTAATAAGATAAGGGTGCAAGCTGTGGATCGACTTTGTATAAACCAGTACCGTCACTGACTGCATAGGACTGCACGCCGTTATGACCTACGACATAATCGCCGACGGCAAACTTTTCATGCTTACTTTCAATCACTTCGCCCACGGTACCCGCGCGCATGACATCACCAATCTGTACCGGCTCGATGTAAGATTTGGCATCGTTTAACCAACCGCGCATCGCTGGATCCATCGAGATATATTCAATTTTTATCAGTAACTGACCGTCTGTGATAGTCGGTAGTTCTGACTCGGTATAATCCCAAGTTTCCGCACTCGGCGCGCCAACAGGTCTTGCTTTTAAGCGCCACTGCTTATTAATTGTTGTCATTATTTATTCCTTTAAAGGTGTATTTGTTATTCATATCAAACATGATGCAGAATCGCTTAAAACCACTCTGCTTGCATATCGGTACATACCGCATTGTCGTTATTTAACAGCTCGATATCGCGATTGATTAACGGCAATTCCCAATCGATAAAGTATTTGGCTGCTTGTATTTTGCCATGATAGAAGTTTTGCTTATCAACGTCAGCCGTATCATTTAATAATTGCTCAGCTTTACTGGCTTGGCGAATCCAAATCCAGCTGACTACAATAGAGGCAAAGATGTTCATCAATGCTTGTGCATTACCCGTTAATGTAAGTGCTTTTTCCGTTTGCAGGATTTTGCTTAAATGTACCAACACTTCATGCAAATGACCCATATAAGGCATCAATTTACCGGCAAGTTTGGCGGTTTCTGGTGTACTGATACTTTCTAAGTCTTGAGTGATTTCACGTTTTAAAATTTGAATACCAAGACCCTTGTTTTGCCATAACTTACGAAATGACAAATCTAACGCTTGCACACCATTTGTGCCTTCATGAATGGGATTAAGACGATTGTCACGCCAAAACTGCTCGGCTTGATATGCACGTGTATAGCCTGCGCCGCCCAATACTTGGATACCCAAATCATTGGCTTTTGGACCATACTCTGACGGCCATGCTTTTAATACTGGCGTCAGCAAATCCAATAACTCTGATAGCTCAGCTTTTAGTGTTGTATCTTCACAGGTATTAATACGGTCAATCAGGTTTGAGCCATATAGACAGAGTGATATGCCGCCCTCACTGTAGGCTTTTTGCGCAAGTAGCATACGCTTCACATCACCATGATTAATAATCGCTGTTGCTGCATCTTCAGGCTTGTTATTTGGTGCAATTCTGCCCTGCGTTCTGTCTTTGGCATAATCGAGCGAATACTGATAACCGCGATAACCAATCATCGCGGCGCCAAAGCCAACCGCGATGCGCGCTTCATTCATCATCTTAAACATGTAGCGCAAGCCGAAATGCTCTTCGCCGATAAGATAGCCATAGCACTCGCCTGCATCACCAAAGCTTAATGCGGTAGAAGTCGCGCCTCGATAGCCAAGCTTATGAATAAGACCCGTTAAATGCACATCATTGCGCTCGCCAACCGATAAATCATCATTTAGACGGTATTTTGGTACGGCAAATAAAGAAATGCCTTTGACACCACCAGGACCGCCCGGCACTTTGGCTAAGACCAAATGCACGATATTGTCGGACAACTCATGATCACCCGCTGAGATATAAATCTTGCTGCCTTTGACGCGATAGCTGCCGTCGTCCTGCTTTACTGCCGTGGTTTTGATATCAGCAAGCGATGAACCTGCATGCGGCTCGGTTAATGCCATGGTGCCCGTAAACTCACCCGTTAGCATGCGCGGCATAAAGGCCTGTTTAATCTCATCACTGGCGAAATGTGAGATGACATTAATCGCCGCCGTAGTTAAAAACGGATAAGCCGTCGTTGATGGATTGGCCGCCATAAAATAGCCTGCCACGGCTGTCATGACGGTTTCCGGTAATTGCATGCCACCATCGTCAAAGCTATAACGACCTGCGATAAAGCCTGACTCGCGAAACGCATCAAAGGCGACTTTTACATCGTCTATCATGCTGACTTTTTTGCCGTCAAACTGCGGCTCGTTTTTATCTGCCACATGGTTGTGCGGTAAAAATAGCTGGGTCGCGATTTTATTGGCGGTGTCGAGTACCGCATCAAAGGTTTCGCGGCTATGTTCGGCAAACTTCGGATGCTTGGTTAAATGTTCAGTGCCCAATACATCATATAATTGGAACGGTAACTCAAAGTCATTGATAAGCGTATCTGCTGCCATAGTATTCTCGTTAACTCATTAAATTTGGTGATGCATTGATATTAAGCTAATTTATTGCCTTGCCGTATTGTCATTTATGACATAATTATGGTCAAATAAGACATAAATAATACTTATTCTTAGGAAGATTAGATGAAAAACGTTATTTTCAATAAGCGTTTCTAAAGGAAATTACACAATCATGCCCTACTTCAAACCTTTTAAAGTCATCATTGTCGGCTTCGATGGCGTACTTGGCAGCGCTTTGACAGGAGCGTTAGATTTGTTTTCATTTACTGGCGTCAGCTGGCAACGGTTTTTGGATGAAGAAGTAGAGCCTAGATTTAATGTGCAGATTGCCAGTCTGGGCGGTGTAGATATTAGATGCAGCAACCGTTTAATTATGCGAGCGCATTGCGATATTCGAGACGTGACAGAGTGCGACTTACTATTAATCCCAACGATTGGCGATTCAATCGATAAAGTATTGAGCAAAAATAGTGACTTAATTCCACACATCAAGCGACTGGCGAATACCAAAGCAGATATCGCGAGTAATTGTAGCGGGGCTTTCTTTTTAGCAAAAGCAGGCTTGCTCAATGGCAAAGTAGCGACCACCCATTGGGGCTATGCCAGTAAGTTTAAGGCAGATTTTCCACTGGTTGATTTACAAGAAAACCAATTTGTCACTCAGTCAAAAAGCCAGTCAAAAGAACAATCTGGCAATATATTTTGTGCGGCAGGTGGTAGCGCCTTTTATGATTTGGGATTGTTATTAATCGAGCGTTATTGCGGGCGCGAGATTTCTACCCAAGTGGCAAAAACCCAGATTATTGATAGTAAAAGAGGCAATCAAAACAGCTATACCAATGTGACATTGCATAAGCCACATTCAGATCAGCTCGTTAAGCAAGTACAAGAGTTTATCGAGGAAAACTTCAAACAATCTATTCAAGTTAGCGGCTTGGCAGCCATGGTAAATATCACGCCGCGCACCTTAAACAGACGCTTTCAATCCTGCGTTGCGATGCGTCCGATTGAGTATATTCAAGCAGTTAGAATTGAGCAGGCCAAGCGCTTACTGGAATTGGGCGATGTGACGATAAAATCGCTAGCGGAGCAAGTTGGCTACGATGATATTTCCTCATTCACTAGGCTTTTTAAACGCGCTACTGAACTGACCCCGAAAGAATATCAGGATAAGTTTTCGCGCTTGGCGATTTAACTTTATAGTAGATGTCTATTGCCACAAGCCTTCGATATGAATGGCATCGGCTCTAATCGTTGGATAATCACTAAATGCTAACTGATAGCCACCGAAGTTATTGGCGCTGATTTGACACGTCGCACCTAATGGAAAACTGTGCTTTTGTCCAATATGACCAAAGCGCATACCACTATAAATCGGCAATCCTGTCAGCTGATGCAATTGACAAATTACAGTAGCGACATCATAACGCTTGTCATAACTGTCCTCACCGCTACCCGATAACGCGCCAAATACAATCGCTTGCTGATTCTTAAACACCCCTGCTAAATACAAATCATATAGCATGCGCTCGATACGATAGGCTTGCTCGCCGACATCTTCTAAAAATACAATACCGCCGTCAATACGTGGCAAATATTCACTACCTGCCAGCGCTGATACCACACTTAGATTGCCACCCCACATAGTGCCCGTTAAAGTTTTTGGCTCAGAAGTTGCCAAGATACTTGGTAAGTTTGGACTGGTTAACGACGCATCTTGTATATTGATAGCCAAATTGGGATTGGTTAATGCTTCTGCAAACTGTCGGCAGCTGACTTGGTCGGGTTTGTTTTTACCAAACTCACTATAGAGCATTGGCGCGGCAAGCGAGCTCATCTCTCCTTTTGCCAGTAGCGCGCACTGAATCGCCGTCACATCACTAAAGCCTGCGAGTATGCTGCCGCGCTCCTTCATAATGCGCCCCAACGTCGACCAATCAACCATTGGTAATAGACGCACAGCACCATAACCACCGCGTACGCCAAGTAGCAGTTTAGGCGCTTTGATTGCACCGGTCGCTATATTTTGCAAATCACTTGCGCGCTGCGAATCTGTACCCGCAAAGCGCAAATACTGCCGTTTGGTAATCGCAGGATTATCAACTTTAAAGCCCGCGCAAGCCAAACGATCTAGTGCCAATTCATTACGCTCATCATTACCACCGACATTGGAGCTGGCAAAAAGCCGCGTCTCTATACTTGGCGTAATACAGCGGGTATTCGGTTGCAATATTTCGGGCGCTGCTTGTTGTGATGGCAGGTTCTCATTCATCAACGCCGTTGGCAGATCATCTTTGGTAAGCTGCGTGCTTTTATCTTGCTGAATAACATTGGCAGCAAGCGCCTGAGTCATGCTTTGAGTTGCCAATAGTCCTGCCCCGGCACTGATACCCACTTGACGTAAAAACTGGCGACGATTCAAGCCAGACGTCGTGTCATTCGCTGTATGAGCATCTTTACTTTTATCATTTTTTAATAACTGACTTTTGGAAACCATCGCTCGCTGCTACCTTATCGTTTTTTATTTTAATCTACTTTTGAATTATCTTTATCTTTGCAACCTATTTGCTTAGACATCACAGCTGCGTATTGTAAACGGTTTACAAATGAAAATAGTTGCCTAACCCTTGCCCATATTTACTTTTTCGCTACTTATACACTAAAAAACCAACCCAATTGAACCTATCAATAATACGCAATATTGGCGCACGCCACGACTTTGTTGTAGTATGAAGACATCACATAAAGACATCAATTGCGCTTAAATAAGGATAATAATAATGGCTGACAAAGCGACTGATAAGCAGGAAAAAGATGACATCTTAGATGCCGATTTAGAGTACCTCATTCATGAGGAAGAAAAACTGCAAGAAAAGCTGCAAGATAGCAGCCATCTTGAGCGTTTTGCTAAGGATTTGATGCTATTTATGAGCTTGATTAAAGATTATTACAAAGGCAATTATCGCGATATTCCCTACAAAACCATTTCAGCGGGCGTCGTCGGGCTGCTTTATACTCTCAACCCAATTGATATTATCCCAGATTTTATCCCTTTTATCGGGCATATCGACGATGCGCTGGTACTCACCTTTTGCTTAAAACTTATCGAAAAGGATTTGCAGAAATATCAAACGTGGAAGCAAAGCCAAACAGCGGTTAAAACTGCTACCAACTTAAAGAAAAAGAATTAACTGCTGATAAGCTATGCTACTGAAAAGATAAATGAGAAAAAGCCACGACCGATAATGCATTTATCAGCCTTGGCTTTTTATTAACCGCTAGCAATTTATCTATATGAGTTAATCTGGCACTTCATAATTGGCTTTTTCTGGATTCAGACCAAATGAATACACAAAGGTAGCAACCAAGCTATTCACAATAATAAAAGGCAAGTCAACGGCAACGTGTCCAAGCAAGTAGCGACCGATAAGCCATGAAATAATCAGCATAACAATAAAAAACCCACCAAGATAGGCTAAGATTGCTGGATGCTTAAGATTATAAGGCTGCTCAGGTTTTGGCTGTTTATCTAGGATATAGGTTCTGACTGCCCAACCCGCCGCATAAGAAAATCCGCCCAACACCACATAACTAAAAAAATTCATATTGCCTGACTCTAATGACGTATTTGTTGATTACAGAAAGCTTTAATGGTTTATAAATAGCTTTGTTCGCTTATTATCATACCCGATAACGGGCTATTTATATAAAGGCTTCTCTATAGTTTTACTGGCTGCTCTCATTCACATTATCAATCACAATATTTGAATGAGGATTGGCTAAAATATCCGTATTAACCTCGTCACACTCGACACGGTAAATGGTATTGGCACCGCGATAAATATAGGACAAATACTCACTATCAAGTAGCGGATCGATATTGGCATAGACAGGCTTCACATGTGCCAGTACCAACACTCTGTCTGGACGCCCAATGACCGCATCGACATTGTCAGGGTCAATAGAGAAATACGTGGGTATGTCGCTATTTGCAATCACCTCTAACGGCTCAGCATCATCCCAAACGCGCTTAGCGCTTGCCGGCTCTTTCATCTGCATCACCCACGCGTCGCCCTGTTGGCTGACTTTTATCTGCGCAGGCTCATCATGGCTGACGGTATAGCAGCCTTCAAATATGGATAAATCCGCTGCCGTCTGCACCTGTTTAGTATCAGCTGGCGTATTGCTATCATTGCAAGCACTTAAAAACAGTGCGCTACTGACTGTGATAGCGACCATCAAGGGCGGCCGTTTTTTATAAAAAACGTTTGGGCGTACGGACATCATAGGGTTATCCTGCATTTGCATATAAAAAGCTGATATTTAGCGTCTGACTGTTAAAAATAATCAAAAAGAAAACAATCAAATTGTGCCATCGCACTACAATCGCAGCCATTTTAACAGAAAACCACCGCGTTATTATTATCATCACTACTATCATCTGTGCTTTTACGATTTTGTGCATGCCAGCTGCCCATAGCTGGGATAGATTTGCTATACTCAAACCTAAAATATATCGTGCTAGCTGGTGTAAAAATAGCACTACCAAAACAGCCCTGCTCCACGTTTACCATTTATTAGGTCAATACGCTTTTATGTCAGACACTTCTACTTCAGCGCAGTCATTTAATACGAGAAACGCCATAAATCCGTTGGCTGCGAAATCCAATACGACAGTTGCTTATACCGACGGTGCTTGTAAAGGCAATCCGGGTGCCGGCGGCTGGGGCGCGCACCTGATATTTAGCGATGGTTGTACGCAGGATTTATATGGTGGTGATAAAGAAACGACCAATAATCGCATGGAGCTGATGGGCGCGATACAAGCACTGACCCATAGTCCGCATGAGCACAAACTTGAGATTTGGACAGATTCAAGCTATGTCAAAAAAGGCATTACCGAATGGATTGAGGGTTGGAAAAAAAGAGGTTGGAAAACGGCAAGTAAAAAGCCCGTCGCCAATCAAGACCTTTGGCAGCGACTAGATGAGCTCTGCCAACAACGTGATGTTGATTGGCATTGGGTTAAGGGTCACGCCGGACACGCGGGCAACGAAAAAGCGGACGAGCTAGCAAATTTAGGCGTGACATCTAACAGTGAAAGTGCTGCCCTAATCAACTCGCAAGAGACTGCTAAAAAAAAAGAGCAAATAGTGACCGATAATACCCAGAACGCTAGCGATGATTGGCTAAAATCTGATCCATTGGGGTTTGATATGATGGATGATGAGCTTGATGCAGAGTTATTAGACAGTCAAACAGACAGTCAAAACCATCATGATACGATGATAACTACAGATGCTTTAGCTACAGAAAATAACAATGAGCACCATGCTACCAAAACAATAAGTGATACCGTGATGCCAGACACCAGCACAAATAACCAAATAGCAGATATAACAGCTGATATAGAGAGCAGTAGCGAAGCCGATACGCCAAAATTTGATGGTGATACCAGCCGTGCCAACCCGTATTTTATACCGCTGCTGCCAAAGCCCATCCATCGTCATGAATCTGACCGCCAGCTTATTATGGATACCGAGACCACAGGTCTTGATCCAATGAAGGGTGACCGTATTATTGAAGTCGGTATTGTAGAGATGGTCGGGCGTAAATTTACCGGTGAAAAGCTCCACGTCTATATCAACCCGCAGCGCGGTATGGATGAAGAAGTTATCCGCATTCATGGTATCTCTGAGGCATTTTTAACCGATAAGCCAACCTTCGATCAAGTGGCTCAGGCGCTGTATGACTTTATGGACGGTGCCGAAATCATCGCCCATAACGCCACCTTTGATATGAACTTCTTAAATATGGAGTTCGCCAAAGTTGGCATGCATGACTTTGCAGAGCGCGTCCAAGTGACCGACTCGCTGGTGATGGCCAAGCAGCAATATCCGGGGCAGAAAAACACTCTAGATGCCCTTGTACGCCGCCTAGATGTCGGTAAGCAAGACCGTACTTTCCACGGCGCATTACTTGACTCAGAGATTTTAGCTGAAGTTTATTTGGCAATGACCGGCGGCCAAGTCACCCTTGCTATCGAGGACGACACCCAAGCTGATGGCGGACATACCGCCCATGCAAGCTTTGCTGATTTAGCCAGTTTATTAATGACGTCAAGTAGCAATGAGAGCGCCAATCAAAGCTGGTATGCGGCGCTTGCAGAGGATTATCCTGCGCTTAAAGATAAAATGTAGCCGTTATAACCCCCATCATTAAAATCGTTTTTATTATTAAAATAACCTCTTATACTGGCGGTTAAGTAAGTTAGTCTTGATTATTATGACAATAAGCGTTAAAACCTTATTGATATTATTTTTAATTGATCATAAACCATTGCTATTTTCATCAGTACGTCATGGAAAAAAACAACTATGAACCATTCTACGCAAATGAAATTAACTGCCCCAACCTTGAGTGTGACTGATTTTAACCTGCCATCACTACATTTATTGCACGATGAAATTAAAGTCATATTAAAAGATACTGAGATTCATTTGGGCGAATTTAATGATGATAATAGCCAAGCGCCTTTATTATTAGACTCTATTATTGTGTTAAAACAGCTGTCTTGTATTTTTGAGCTGATTGCTCTGGCAGGTGCAGAGGCGCTCAACACCGCAATCGCGCATGATTTACAGCAACTTTATGATAGCGGTGATAATAGCGATACGACGTTGATTATGGACTTATCAGAAGCCATTATGACGCTTGATCGTTATATTGAGTTTGTCTTATTGACTGAGTCAGTAGAGCCGACTTTACTACTGCCTATTATTAATAAGCTCAATGCTCACGGGCAAGAAGCCCCAATCGCCGCTGATTATTTTTCAACCTTTGGTAGCAGCAGCGTCATCATTGCCAACCCTGAAAACAATTTTCAACCGCTGCACGAGCTCAATCTTGATAGCGAATTATTGACTTACGCTTATCGTAGTGGCCTTGGGGTTGCGTTGTTAAATCAAGACGGCAATGTGAGCGACGATGAGCAGAAAAAACTCGATGCCATGTCAGCAGCTTGCGCTTTGATAGCCGCAAACTCTAACCGTTTGTTTTGGCAAGCAGCAACTGCCGCCGTGGCGGATATTACCAGCATCTTACCGCTGAACTTAAGCCAAAAACACACGCTTATTTACTTAGAGCAGCAGTTCCAAAGCTATCTGCCCGTAATGGACACACGCTTTGCAGACTTGGTCAGCTTTGCTTGCCAGCGCGATACGGCAGAGGCCAAAATTCTACGTGAACAATATGCTGCCAATCAGTTAGAGACGCCGCAACTTGAGCAAATGGCGCGCTTCTTATTTGGTCCTAATCGTGCTTTGACGGACACTTTAAACACCATTATTCAAGCACAAATCAATAATATCAAAGAGAATGTCGATAGCTACGCACGCGGTGATTCTATCAATCCTGCCGATATGCAAACCTCGCAAATCACTGAGCAGCTAACTGAGCTCAGTTCAGCGTTCCGATTATTAGGCTTAGCAAATGCTGCAAACAGCTTGAGTACCGCAGCAGAGGCGGTGAGCAAATGGCGCGCGCCTACGCCAGAAGATTTTGACCATTTATTATTGGCATTGATGCACGCTGAAAATGCCACTATCGCCATGGCAGAAATGCACACCCCAGGAGCTATTTATTTGCCTTTAAACAATCCGCATATCTCATTACATCAGCTGAATACCGCCTATGATACGCTGATACAAGAAAGCCGTACCGCCATTGCCAGTGCCGAACAAGCCGTCAATGACTATTTGGCTGAACCTGAGCGTGATATCCTTAATATTCAAAATATTCCTGAAATGCTGCGTCAAGTGTCAGGTGCGGTGCGCTTTTTACAATTGCCAACCCCTGCTAGCATGCTCAGCCAATTAGCGAGTTATTTGCAGCAGCGTATTGATAGTGGTGCACGGATTGATGATGGCACCTTGGCTTATATCGCCGATGTCATCATGGCCGTTGACCATCATTTAGATGGCTTTGAGAACAATCGTCCCGTGAGTAAACAGGCGCTAGATGTCGGGCAACAAAGCTTAAGCCAGTTGCTTGCTGCCTAATTGCTAGTTTATTTACTTACTGACTTATCATTTAACTGTCCACTTTAAACAGACTCATATCGATGCGGATATGAGTCTGTCTTTGATTGTTTGGAAACTTATCCTATGACCCACGCCTTTATACTTCATGACGAGACGGTTTTATGTCGTCAAACGCCCAATGGCTGGTGGCCTGTACAGGTTCAGTTACCAGATTCGGTTAATGATACAGCGTTAAACACTCATGACATTCATGACACGCAGCCAGCTTATCAAGTTGGACGAGTCACGCTCCTTGAAAGCTTAGCGCCGACTCATTGGTTACCTAATAACGATATAAAAAGCAGCACGCGTAGCATTGATAGTGCAGATAACGATAGTTTGGCTGATTTTGAAACCGATACTGCCAATACTTTTACGGCTCAAGCGGCCATTGCCATCACTTACGACTACGCCATAGGCCATCATATTGACTTACCTAGAATTTTAGAAGGTCATGATTCAGAAAGCAGTCTAAACACCGATACTTGCGCTTTTATTGCTTATCGTCTGCTTATCACGCAGCTGCCATTCGCGTTATCTGACCAGCTTAGCCAAGCCATACAGCTGCTTCGTTGGCAAGCAGATACGCAGTTTTGTAGTCGCTGCGCCGCTCCAGTGGTGCATGCCGCAAGCGCTGAGCGCGCGATGGTCTGCCAAGTTTGCCGCTTACGTCAGTATCCGCGCGTGCAGCCATGTATCATTACCGCCATTACTCGACCAAACCCGCAAACGGGTGAAATGCAAATTTTACTGGCGCACCATCACCGTTATGGGCAGCAAAAAACTCCTCAACAAGCACTACAATATGGTTTGATTGCTGGTTTTGTAGAAGTCGGTGAAAGTTTGGAGCATGCTGTAGTACGCGAAGTGGCAGAAGAGGTAAATATTAGCCTCAAAGATATTCGCTATGTCAGCAGTCAACCTTGGCCGTTTCCGTCTAATTTAATGCTTGGTTTTCGGGCGGCGCATGCTAGTGGCGATATTGTGATACAAGAAGATGAGCTGTCACATGCTGATTTTTTTGACCTGTCAGATTTGCCAAAGATACCGTCAAAAGGCAGCATTGCTTACGAGCTGATTGCGCAAATTGCTACTGAGCATGGCATATCACTTTAATTGATAATGGCAAGACATCATTTATAAATGCAGTTATTGTTTATGGATGTTTACGGACTTAACCTAGCAGCGCTTATCTCATTTGCAGATTTAGCGCTCCTTACTATTACCCTATTTATTCTAATGTCAGTACCTAGCACTGATATCAAGGTTTTACATTAAATGCAAAGCACCATGAGTAAAAAAAGCCATCTTATCCGTCTGACCAATCTGCCTATTTTGTTCGATAGCTTGGACATAGAGAGCTTGCCTGACGCCACCCAAGCAAAGATTGCGCGCATTGATGCCTGCTTGCCGCAAACCCAATGCGGGCTTTGCGACCATGCTGATGGCTGCTTACCCTATGCGGTGGCGATTGTTATCGACAATGAGCCTTATAATAAATGTGTGCCCGGTGGTCAGCCGGTGACCGATGTGATTGCGCAAATTATCAATCAAGATAGCAGAGATACACAAACCTTTAGCGCTGAGCCGTCAAAATGGCCAATAGATGTAAGCTCGCAGCGTCCAGTAGAAGTGCGTGCGGTGATTCGGGAAGATGATTGTATCGGCTGTACCAAATGTATCCCTGCCTGCCCTGTTGACGCCATCGTCGGGACTGGCAAGCATATGCATACCATTTTTACGGACTTGTGCACGGGTTGTGAACTATGTATCGCGCCCTGCCCGGTTGATTGCATTGACTTAGTCACCGTTGGGCGTACCCTATCAACAGCTGAGCGCACGCTTGAACAAGAAGATTTGCGCCAACGTTATCATACCCATTTGAGACGCGTTAGTGAGCAGCTGGCTGATAGCAGCAATAGCAAACCTGTGGTCAGCATGGTGGAGGCAAAACTGAATAATGCCGCCAGTCAATCGTTAAATATCAGCGAAGCACAAGCAAAAAACACCATTGCCGCCGCCAAACTACGCAGTAAAATTAAGAAGTTAGAAAAGCAGCTTAGCGTACGGCCTAATGAGAGCAAACAACTGGAACTTGAAGGGTTACAAGCTGAGCTTGCACAACTTTAATAGCAAATATCTGCTTCTGAATAACCAATGAATAAAGTAATGGTAAAAATACCATGAGTAAAACCGTTAAACATAAAACTGCCGATACACCGCCATCGAGGCGTATGCCCAATCGTGATGTGCGTCCGTTTTTTGAGAAGTTGGCTGCGACGATTGATGAGCCAGTAACTGAGCTCAATTATAACAGTAACTTTGAGCTGCTTATCGCGGTCATATTATCGGCACAGGCGACCGATGTCAGCGTCAATATTGCCACCAATCAGCTTTATCCGGTGGCGAATACGCCTGAGTCCATTTTGGCATTAGGTGAAGAAGGCCTTAAAGCGTATATTAAGAATATCGGTTTATATAATGCCAAAGCCAAAAATGTCATCAAAACCTGTCGTGACTTGATTGAGAAGTTTAATAGCACCGTCCCTGATAACCGTAAAGATTTAGAATCTTTAGCGGGTGTCGGGCGCAAGACGGCGAATGTGGTGTTAAATACCGCCTTTGGACAGCCGACAATGGCAGTCGATACCCATATCTTTCGCGTCGGCAATCGTACGGGACTTGCCACGGGTAAAAATGTCTTAATCGTTGAGAAAAAACTGCTCGAACGTATCCCCGATGACTTTATCGTTGATGCTCACCATTATTTGATTTTGCATGGGCGCTATACTTGTCAAGCTCGTACCCCAAAATGTGGCGCTTGTCCTGTTTATGAAGAATGTATGTTTAAGGATAAAGCGGCATTTTTAGAGCTTTAAAGGCTTTTAAATATCTCCTTTCTAAATACTTCGGCTTAATACTTTAATTTGAGGAAGCAGAATGCAGACCCTGACCGCACTCGTATTTGACGACTTTGAAACTTTAGACTTATTTGGGCCTATTGAGCTATTTGGTAGCTTACCTAACGATTTTCGCATTCAGTTTGCGTCAATGAAAGGTGGTATCATTCATAACCATCATGGTGTTGCCTTACAAACTGTCGCAGTAGCAGAGTTAGCCCAGCAAACGAATATATTATTGGTCGTCGGCGGTAAAGGTACACGTCCACTGATTAATGATAGTAAGTTTTTGCAGACCCTGACTACGCTCGCTGATAACGCCGACTGGGTGCTTAGCGTCTGTACGGGTAGTGCTTTATTGGCAAAGGCAGGTATTTTAGACCATAAACGAGCCACGTCAAACAAGCGTGCTTGGCAATGGGTAACCGAGCAATCAGATCAGGTTGATTGGATAAAGCAGGCACGCTGGGTGGTAGATGGCAAGTTTTATACTTCTTCAGGGGTCACGGCTGGCATGGATATGGCGCTCGGTTTTATTGCTGATAGACAAGGTCGCGATAGCGCAAAGGAAGTCGCTGACTATACAGAATACCGCTGGCAAGAAGACAGCCGCCTCGATGATTTCTACAATTGTTAGCCGTCATGGCTGACACTAGAGTTTTACCTCGATTCACGGTAAAATATCATAATTTTTTGATTCACTTTTACCTTCTATTTTCCGTTAACATTTAATAATGACTGATTTTATATATTACAGTCCCTGCAATTAAGCGATCCCACTATGCGCGAATATAATTTATTTACCTCAGAGTCTGTGAGCGAAGGCCATCCAGATAAAATGGCTGACCAAATCTCAGATGCTATCCTTGATGCCATTTTACGCCAAGATTTACATGCCCGTGTGGCGTGTGAAACGCTGGTTAAGACAGGTGCTGTCATACTGGCAGGCGAAGTCACCACGACTGCCAATATCGACGTTGAACGTATCGTCCGTGATACGGTAAATGGCATCGGTTATCATCACTCAGACTTGGGCTTTGATGGCGAGACCTGCGCCGTTATTAATATGCTGGGTAAGCAATCTCCTGAAATTGCTCAAGGTGTCGATCGTAGCGATCCTGAAGAACAAGGTGCCGGCGACCAAGGCTTAATGTTTGGTTATGCCAGCAATGAGACCGAAGTATTGATGCCAGCGCCTATCGAATACGCCCATCGCTTGATGGAGCGTCAATCTGAACTGCGCCGTGGCGGTGAGCTGCCTTGGTTACGTCCAGACGCCAAAGCCCAAGTTACCCTTAAATATGATGGTAATAAACCGGTTGCCATTGACGCCGTGGTTTTATCAACGCAGCATGATCCAAGCATCTCGCAAGCAGACCTGCAAGAAGCGGTAATGGAATCTATTATTAAGCAAGTATTGCCAGCAGATTTATTGCATGCCGGTACGCGCTATCATATCAATCCAACGGGCAAATTTGTCATTGGTGGTCCTGTCGGTGATGCTGGACTGACTGGTCGTAAAATTATCGTTGATACTTACGGCGGTATGGCGCGTCATGGTGGCGGTGCATTTAGTGGTAAAGATCCTTCAAAAGTGGATCGCAGCGCTGCCTATGCAGTACGTTATGTGGCCAAAAACATCGTCGCTGCTGGTATTGCAGATCGCTGTGAGTTACAAGTGAGCTATGCGATTGGCGTTGCTGAACCGACTTCGATTTCAATTAACACTTTCGGTACTAACAAAATCAGCAACGATGAAATCATTAGCTTGATTCGTACCCATTTTGACCTACGTCCTTACGGTATTACGCGTATGCTGAACTTATTGCAGCCAATGTACCAGCAAACGGCAACCTTTGGTCACTTTGGTCGCCAAGGTTCTGAAACCGCCTTTACGTGGGAAAAGACTGACAAAGCGGAAATTTTAAAAGCAGATGCAGGTTTATAAGCCTAACGTTAGAATTTTTACTATTTTATCCATTTTTTAGATTTATCCAGTCTTTACCCTTCTTAAGTTTAAAGACTGGCGTGATATATTTAAATTTACTTACCCTTATTAGGAGTCGCTTATGTCTCAAGACAATATGCCAAACAATGCCCAAAATGATGATATTGATGCCGCTCTTGAAATCACCCCTGAGATGCAAGCGTTTTATCAGCGTGCCGATGCGATTATTGGCTTGGCAAACAGTCAACTAGGTCCTGAAGCGCATTCAGGTCAAGTAGGTGCGTCACTGCTTTATGCGGCGGCACGCTATAGCGCATCAGTTGCCTCGATTGGCTTTGTAAAGGGTGATGATTTCGCCAAAGAAAAAGACGATATCGTTGAGTTTTATACCAAACAATATCGCCAAATGCTAAGCGACAACTTAACTGATTATGCACAAAACTTTGATAAGTACGTACAGCTTAATAAAGATGATAAACCTGCGCAGTAAGCTTTCTATAAGCTTTCTAAAAGCTCACTCAAGAATTTTATTAAGAAGTAACATAAATAACCCAAGCCTTATAAGCTTGGGTTTTTTTATCTGTTTTGCACTAGATGACTGAGCATAAATCCTTTACTATCAAATATCTTACGAGCAAATGTTCTATGATTAAATACTAACCATTGCATTGATGATAGACTTTTTTTAACACAAACTTTTGATGCAAAATGAATAATTAAAAGCACGTATACATAAAATATAAGGATATTTATTATGAGCGTTCTATCTAAACCATGGCTATCTTTATTAAAGCCTTCTACCCTCGCCCTATCACTGACCATAACCTTGACGCTCGGCTTAGCGGGTTGTAACAATATCAGCCCTAACTCTAACTCAAGCCCTATGCCTGATAACACCCCTATTCAGCCGCCCGCTTCTAATACCAGCCAACCTCCAAAAGGAATCGTTGCCCAGTGTCCAACCTTTGACCCCGAAAAAACCATGTGTACGGCGCAATACGATCCGGTCTGCGTAAAAACACAAGTGGGCTCAGTGATAAGCTATCGCACGGCGGGCAATGCCTGCTCAGCTTGTAGCACCCCTGAGGCAATCAGCTATGTAAAAGGCGAATGCTCATAATGAATGTCTAAAACAGTAATGCTGATTTTAAAATTATATCGTTAAATACTTATCATCCGTTAAAAACCAATAAACTATTAAACGCCCATAAAAAATCCCAGCTTAACACTGGGATTTTTTATATTTTTACTGCGACTGTCTTTTAGCAAACCTGCTATGAACATTTGCTACATAGCTTTTAATTATAGCTATTACTCATCACTAGTCATCAGTCGGCTTTAGACTTGGTGGTCCGGTTAATAATTCCTCATCGCGGAACTCATTGGCTGAGTTATGCTCGGCAGATTCTTCAGTGATAAACCACTGCTGATTACGATAAAGTATCAATCTATCACGGCTCAAGCCCCGCAGTAATGAATACATCATAATGACAATGACCACGGCAAACGGAAAGCCCGAGACGATAGAAGCAGCTTGTAGCGCACCCAAACCGCCTGCAGCTAATAGCACCGCCGCGATAACCCCTTCCGTACCTGCCCAGAATAAGCGCTGGATTTTTGGTGGATTGGTATCGCCGCCTGAGGTCAGCATATCAATCACAAAACTGGCAGAATCTGATGAGGTGACAAACCAAAGGACAATCATCACCACGATAAGCCCGTTTAGCGCTGCCGTCAGCGGATACGACTCCATTAATTTGAAAATAGCACTACCGGTATCCGCGCGCACTGCTTCAACCAGTCCAGGGCTTACCATATTTGGGTCAACCGCCGCCATCAGCTCCATATGCACTGCTGAACCACCAAAGGCGGTGAACCATAAAAACAAGATGGTAATAGGGATTAATAACACCCCTAAAATAAACTCACGAATGGTACGACCACGAGAAATACGGGCAACAAATACCCCAACGAATGGTGACCAACTAATCCACCACGCCCAGTAGAATACTGTCCATGATGACTGCCAGTTTGCTTCACCTTCATAAGATTCCGTCCACAGCCCAAGTGGAATTACTTGATGCAGATAGTTACCGATATTTTCAAAGAAGCTGTTAAAGATAAACTGGGTTGGACCCAAAATAATCACAAAGCTTAATAGCACAATGGTAAAGAAAATATTGATATCACTTAAACGCTTAATGCCTTTATCAAGCCCCATCAATAGTGACAATCCTGCCAGCATGGTGATAAAAGCAATCAAGATAATCTGCACAGTGATGTTATTTGGAATACCAAATAAACTCTCAAGCCCCGAGTTAATCTGTAGTACCCCAAGACCTAAGGTCGTGACCACACCGAACATGGTGCCAAATACCGCTAACGTATCAACGATATGACCCATAGGACCATAGATTTTTTTGCCCAGCAACGGATATAAGGTTGAGCGAATGGCCAATGGCAAGCCGCGGCGATAATGAAAATACGCCAACGATAATGCCACCATGCCATAAATTGCCCAAACATGCAGACCATAATGTAAGAACGAGATGTTCATCGCTTGCTTGGCCGCGGCAATGCTTTCAGGCTCACCTAAAGGCGGTGCCATAAAGTGATATAGCGGCTCAGCCGTCCCCCAGTAAAGCAAGCCAATACCGATACCGGCCGAAAACAGCATGCCAATCCAAGAAACAATATTGTACTCTGGGGTCTCGTTTTGGTGACCCAATCTAATATCGCCATAGCGGCTAAATATCAGATAGATACTCATTACCAACGTTAAGTTGACCACCATGATAAAAAACCAACCAAAGCGCATCGATACAAATGCCTTCGCTTGGCCAAACACTTCGCTTGCCAATTCATTAAAAAAGGCACCGAATATAATAAATGCGAGGATTAAAATCGCTGAGGTTAAAAAAACAGGTTTACTTACCCGTGGAAAAGGGCCCAATCGGCCAACTTTAACGTGATCCATTCAGTCGTCTCAATTTTTTAGGACGCCAACCTTAACAAGATATTTACAAACTATCAAATCCGGTCAGTCATCTGTTAATGGGCAAAATTAAAAAATCCTAAGATAACGATGCATCTTAGGATTTTAAATGACAATTATTATATTGTTTATTTAGGTAAAATAGATATAAGCTAACTATATGATTCAACTTATAAATATATATTTAATTCGGCTATATATAGCCTATCAATCACCTTTCACAATTTTAGGCGGACCTTTTAATAGCTCTTCATCTACAAACTCATTGGCTGAATTATGGTCGGCTGACTCGTCAGTAATGTAACGCTGCTGGTTGCGATATAAGATAAGACGGTCGCGACTCATGCCACGTAACAGCGCATACATCATCACAAATATGACCAAAGCAAACGGCAATCCTGCCACGATGGCCGCTGCTTGTAATGCTCCTAATCCACCTGCCGCTAATAAAATTGCCGCAATCACGCCCTGCATAATGGCCCAAAATAAGCGTTGGATTTTGGGTGGATTGGTGTCGCCACCAGCGGTCAACATATCGATGACAAAGCTGGCCGAATCTGACGAGGTCACAAACCAAAGTACAATCATCACCACAATCAATAGGGTGATAGGTTTGGTAAGCGGATAGTATTCAACCAATTTAAAAATGGCACTACCGGTATCCGCTTGCACCGCGGCGACCAATCCTGGGCTGACCAAATCAGGGCTGATGGCGGCTAGCAGCTCCATCTGAATCGCAACGCCACCAAAAGTTGTAAACCAGAAAAATAAAATTGTCATCGGGATAAGCAGCACGCCAAATACAAACTCGCGAATGGTACGACCACGGCTGATACGTGCAATAAATACGCCGACAAATGGTGACCAGCTGACCCACCATGCCCAATAAAATATCGTCCAAGCACTTTGCCAATCAGTGCCACTATAGGCTTCACTCCACGTTGATAACGTGACGATGTTTGCCAAATAGTTGCCAACATTTTCAATAAAGCTGTCAAAGATAAATAACGTCGGACCCAAAATCACCATGAAGGCCAGTAGAATACCGGTCAGCCCCATATTAATATCACTGAGGCGCTTAATCCCTTTATCAAGACCTAGCATCAGCGAGCCACAAGCCAGTGAAGTTACGAAGGCAATGATAATAAACTGTACGGTCAAGGTATTAGGAATACCAAATAAACCCTCTAGACCCGAGTTAATCTGCATAACCCCAAGACCTAACGAGGTCACAACCCCAAACATCGTCCCAAATACCGCCAAGATATCGACGGTATGACCCCATTTACCATAAATCTTTTGCCCGAGGATAGGATACAAGGTTGAGCGAATTGATAATGGCAGACCACGGCGGAAGTGAAAATAGGCTAACGACAGTGCCACGACGGTATAAATCGCCCATGCATGCAGCCCCCAATGCAAAAACGACAGATTCATCGCTTGCTTTGCTGCCTCTACAGTCTGTCCCTCACCAACGGGCGGTGCCATAAAGTGGTATAAGGGTTCCGCTGTGCCCCAATAGACCAATCCAATCCCGATGCCCGCCGAAAACAACATCCCAATCCATGAAAACAAGGTATATTGCGGTCGCTCTGTCTGTTTACCTAAGCGAATATCACCGTAGCGGCTGGCGGCAAGGTAAATACAAAACACCAGCGCCACGTTGAATAAGATGATAAATAACCAGCGGAATTTTTCGGCAATAAAGTCCTGTAAGAAGCTAAAAAGCGCTGCGGCAGTTTCAGTAAATAACGAGCCAAAAATGATGAAGCCGACAATTAAGATGCCTGATGTGATAAATACAGGCTTATTTACCCTTGGAAATGGGCCGAGCTTACCTACTTTTACTTCGTTCATTCGCTAAAACCTCATATTTAAGAAAGGTCACCTTAACAAACTAACCTTTAATTATCAATTAACTACAAAATAAACTTGATAAAGATATTTTTTTGTAACAACTCGCTTGGCTATTTTAAATCTTGATTTAGACATTTTAAGCAATTATCCAGTTAGATTATTTAGCCAGCTATTGATGCAGACCATTAGATAAATCACTAGTTCGGCAATAATCGCAGCAGCCTACCTTTAGCGCCATCTTCTAATAACCACACTTGCCCATCGACGTTTAAGACACCACGAATACGCTCACCCATATAATAGCGATAGCGTTCTGCCGCTCCGTTATTTTTATCAAAACTCACTACGATGAGCGCTTTTGATGATAAGCCACTGATCAGCGCATTGCCTTGCCACGCTGGAAAGTCATTATGTTTACCGGCGTGATAAATACTCATAGAAGAAGGTGATATGACGGGCGTCCAAGTAATTTTAGGCGCTGCAAAATCAGAACGCGTATCGTGATCCGGAATATCGGTTCCGGTATAATTACGGCCATTCGAGACGATTGGCCAGCCATAGTTCTTACCTTTTTCAATAAGATTAAACTCATCACCGCCGCGTGGCCCCATTTCATGCGCCCAAAGTCTGCCTTTGTCATCGAAAGCCATGCCAAGTACATTACGATGACCGATGGTCCAAAACTGGTCAGCGATATCATTATTTGTATTCATAAATGGATTATCGGCTGGCACTGAGCCATCAGGATTTAGTCTGATAATTTTACCCAAATTAACGCTCATATCCTGCGCTGGGGTTTTTTCTTGGCGCTCGCCTGAGCTGATATATAAATACTGCCCGTCAGGTGAAAACAGTAAGCGATGGCTATAATGCCCTTGTCCTTTTACTTTTGGAAATTGCTCCCAAATGGGCGTCAT
>Ga0208670_100030_pt1 | contig 70888 bp, 61 predicted proteins | sample 24BtaG_FD_184098 | JGI IMG/M metagenome (GOLD analysis project Ga0208670, IMG submission 184098) | Marine viral communities from Cariaco Basin, Caribbean Sea - 24B_WHOI_OMZ_CsCl (SPAdes) (version 2) | ecosystem: Environmental > Aquatic > Marine > Oceanic | place: Caribbean Sea: Cariaco Basin...
GTCGGCCGCAACACCTATCAGTTCTTTACCCCGGCGATGAATATCAAGGCGGCCAGGCGGCTGTTGCAGCAGGAAGAGCTGGCAACCGCCCTGGAAGGCGACCGGTTTGTACTGCATTACCAGCCGAAACTGGACCTGGCCAGCCAGCGGGTAATCGGGGTAGAGGCCTTCCTGCGCTGGCATCATCCGGAAAAGGGGTTGGTATCGGCGCAGCAGTTTATCAGCCTGGCAGAGGAAACCGGCCTGATCATCCGTCTCGGTGAGCTCGCGCTGCGCCAGGCCTGCATCCAGGTACAGGCGCTGGAGCGGGCGGGCTTTGAATCCCTGAAAATGGCGGTGAACTTCTCGGTACGGCAGCTCACAGATTCCGGTTTCCCGGATCTGATGCGCCGGGTGATTACCGAAACCGGGGTATCACCGGACCGGCTGGAGCTGGAAATGCCCGCCGAGCTGCTCAATGAAGATCCGAGACTGGTTCGTGAGTTGCTGGTGTCGTTGAGTGATCTTGGTGTGTGCCTGATCCTGGACGACTTCGGTACCGGTTCCTGTTCGCTGGCTGCCCTGCAGCAGTTACCGCTGAACGTGATCAAGATTGATCACCGGTTTATCCGGGACATTCCCTACAATGTCAGCGCCACCGACGTAGCCTCGGCCGTTATCGCCCTGGCGCACCAGCTGCACCTGACCGTTGTGGCGGAAGGGGTGGAAACCATGCAGCAGCTTAACTTCCTGAAATCCGCCGGTTGTGCCCAGGGGCAGGGTAACCTGTTCAGCTATCCGCTGGACGAAGATGCCCTGATCGGATTCCTGATTCGCCAGTACGAGAAGCCGCTGATTTCCTGATCATGGCAATGACGGCCGGTAACCGGTAAAATCACGCCGTTCCCGGATCCCGGTAGCGGCCCCTCCGGGCTCAATCCTACGTCTTATATGAGTAATCATTGTCTGTGACTGAACTGAGCCGAATCCGTAACTTTTCCATTATTGCCCACATCGACCACGGTAAATCCACGCTGGCGGACCGCTTTATCCAGATTTGCGGTGGCCTGACGGACCGTGAAATGGCCGAACAGGTCCTGGACTCCATGGACCTTGAACGGGAACGGGGCATCACCATCAAGGCCCAGAGCGTAACGCTCAACTACACCGCCAAAGATGGTGAAACCTACAAGCTGAACTTTATCGACACCCCTGGCCACGTGGATTTTTCCTACGAGGTATCCCGCTCATTGTATGCGTGCGAAGGTGCGCTGCTGGTGGTAGATGCCGGGCAGGGTGTCGAGGCGCAGTCTGTGGCCAACTGTTACACCGCCATCGAGCAGGGGCTGGAAGTTGTTCCGGTCCTGAACAAGATGGACCTGCCGCAGGCCGAGCCCGACCGGGTAGCCGCAGAAATCGAGGACATTATCGGAATCGACGCCACTGACGCCGTGCGCTGCAGCGCCAAGAGCGGCCTGGGCGTCGAGGATGTGCTGGAAGACCTGATCAAGAAGATTCCACCCCCCAAAGGGGATCGCAGTGCACCGCTGCAGGCGCTGATCATCGACTCCTGGTTTGATAACTACCTGGGTGTTGTGTCACTGGTGAGGGTCACCGAAGGGGTGCTGCGCAAGGGCGACAAGATTGTCATCAAGTCCACCAAGAAAGCGTGGAACGCGGACAAGGTCGGTATTTTCAACCCGAAGCCTACCGATACCAATGTCCTGGAAGCCGGCGATGTGGGCTTCGTGGTGGCGGGCATCAAGGACATTCACGGGGCACCGGTGGGCGACACCATCGTGCACCAGAAGTTTGCCGAAGAAACCCCGATGCTGCCGGGCTTCCAGAAAGTGAAGCCGCAGGTGTACGCCGGTTTGTTCCCGGTCAGCGCCGATGATTACGACGATTTCCGGGATGCCCTGGAAAAGCTGACCCTGAACGATGCTTCGCTGTTTTTCGAGCCGGAAAACTCCGATGCCCTGGGCTTCGGCTTCCGCTGTGGCTTCCTGGGCATGTTGCACATGGAGATTATCCAGGAGCGACTGGAGCGGGAATATGACATTGACCTCATTACCACCGCGCCCACGGTTATCTACGAAGTGGTCACCAAACAGGGTGAGACCCTGTCGGTGGACAACCCGTCCAGGCTGCCGGATATTGGCTCCATCGAGGAAATGCGCGAGCCGATCGTAGAGGCCAATATCCTGGTGCCCCAGGAGCACCTGGGTAACGTGATTGCCCTGTGCGAGGAAAAACGCGGCGTTCAGAAGAACATGCACTTTATGTCCACCCAGGTGCAGGTCAGCTATGAGTTGCCCATGGCGGAAGTGGTGATGGATTTCTTCGATCGCATCAAGTCGGCCAGTCGCGGCTTTGCCTCACTGGATTACCACTTTGTGCGTTTCCAGACGGCCAACCTGGTGCGGCTGGATGTGCTGATCAACGGCGAGCGGGTAGACGCCCTGGCCCTGATCGTTCACAAAGACCTGGCCCACCGCAAGGGCCGGCAGCTTATCGAAAAGATGAAAGAGCTGATTCCGCGGCAGATGTTCGATATCGCCATCCAGGCTGCGATTGGCACCCAGGTGGTGTCCCGGGTAACCGTTAAGGCCCTGCGCAAGAACGTAACGGCCAAGTGTTACGGTGGTGACGTCAGCCGTAAGAAGAAACTGCTTCAGAAGCAGAAGGAAGGTAAAAAACGTATGAAGCAGCTGGGCAATGTCGAGGTGCCTCAGGAAGCGTTTCTTGCCGTGTTGAAAGTCGATAACTAAAACTAAGGCGCCCGGATGGACATTGATTTTCCACTGGTACTGGTAGTTCTGACATTGGTAACCGGTGTGATCTGGCTTGCCGACAAACTGGTTCTGAAAAAGCGGCGCCTGGCGGCTGCCGGGGCAGAGGATGCCCCCGCCAAGGAAGCACCAGCCGAACCCTGGCTGGTGGACATCAGCCGGTCGTTCTTCCCGGTGCTGGCCGTGGTCCTGGTACTGCGGTCGTTCCTGGTCGAGCCGTTCCAGATTCCCTCGGGCTCCATGTTGCCCACCCTGGAAGTGGGCGACTTCATCCTGGTCAACAAGTATGCCTACGGCCTGCGCCTGCCGGTCGCCGGTACCAAGGTTGTTGACATCGGCGATCCGGAGCGGGGCGATGTGATGGTGTTTCGTTACCCGGAAGACGGTTCCACCAACTACATCAAGCGGGTGATCGGCCTTCCGGGTGACCATATCCGCTACCGTAACAAGCAGCTGTTCATCAACAACGAGCCGGTGGCCCGGGACTTTGTGGCGCGTCTGCCACCGATGGAGCGCTGGCGCGAGCAGCTGGGGCCGGTAGAGCATGACGTGTACCTGACTATGGGCCGCGTCAGCGGTACCGGTGAGGGCGAATGGGTGGTGCCGGAAGGGCATTACTTTGTTATGGGCGACAATCGCGACAACAGTAACGACAGCCGATTCTGGGGTACCGTGCCGGACGACCTGGTGGTGGGCAAGGCCTTTGCAATCTGGATGCACTGGCAATCGCTGACAAGTCTGCCATCTTTTGATCGAGTAGGCTCTATTGAGTAATCCATTGTTCCGGAGACAGAAAAGAATGAATAACAAAACTCCTGCAGGCCTGAAAAAGCAACAAGGTGGCGCGCTGGCCATGATGATCATCGCGCTGTTCTTCGGTGCGCTGCTCACCCTGGCGATCAAGATCGGGCCGGCCTACATTGATGACATTACCATCCAGGAAGCACTGGAAAGCCTGGAAGGTACCGAAGGCCTCGAGCAGATGGGGCCGGCACAGGTACGCACACTGATCAACAAACGCTTGAGCGTCAATAACGTCCGGGGCTTCGATGCCAAGAACATCACTGTGGAAAAGAACGGTGAGTTTGTGGTGATCAAGGTGGACTATGAGGTTCGCAACAATATCATCGGGAATGTGGACAGCATTGTTCATTTCCAGCACGAGTATGAGTTAGAGGGCAAGTGAGTTCACAACCAGATCTTGATCAGTTACAGCGCCGGATCGGCTACCAGTTCAGGGAACCTGAAAGGTTGCTGCTGGCGCTGACCCACCGAAGCTACGGCAACCAGAACAATGAGCGGCTGGAGTTTCTGGGCGATTCCATCGTGAATATGGTGATCGCCGAACATCTGTTCCTCCACTTCGAAAAAGCCCGGGAAGGCCAGCTGAGTCGCCTCCGGGCACGCATGGTCAAAGGCGTGACCCTGGCGGAAATCGGCCGGGAGTTCCAGCTGGGCCAGTATCTTCGCCTGGGTTCCGGTGAACTCAAAAGCGGTGGTTATCGCCGGGAATCCATCCTGGCGGATGCCGTGGAATCCATCATCGGGGCCATTTACCTGGACAGTGATTTTCACACCTGCCGCGAGCAGGTGCTGCGCTGGTTCAAGGAGCGGCTGGCGAAACTGGATATCCAGGATACCCAGAAAGATCCGAAAACCCGGTTGCAGGAATACCTGCAGTCCCGGCAGTTCCCGTTACCCCGGTATGAAGTGATTTCCGTGGACGGCGAAGCCCACAACCAGACCTTCCATGTGTCCTGCGCCCTGCCGTCACTGGATCGGAAAACCTCCGGCACCGGCAGCAGTCGCCGTATTGCTGAACAGCAGGCCGCCCGCAGTGCCCTGAAACAACTGGGCGTGGAGAACGACTGATGAATGATATTACCCGCCCGGAGAATCCGGACAGCCGTTGTGGCTTCGTAGCCATCGTGGGGCGCCCCAACGTGGGCAAGTCCACGTTGCTGAACCATATTCTCGGCCAGAAGCTGAGTATTACCTCCCGCAAACCCCAGACCACGCGCCACCAGGTGCTGGGCATCAAGACCGTGGGTCCGGTGCAGGCCATCTATGTAGACACCCCGGGCATGCACGAAGAAGAGCCCCGGGCCCTGAACCGCTACATGAACAAGGCTGCGACATCGGCCCTGATCGATGTAGACGTTGTGGTGTTTGTGGTGGACCAGCTCGCCTGGACCAGCGCCGACGAGATGGTGCTGGAAAAGCTGAAGCGCCTGAAGTGCCCGGTCATCCTTGCGGTTAACAAGGTCGACAAGATCGAGAAGCGGGATTTGCTGCTGCCACATCTGGAAACGCTGTCGAAGAAGCGGGAATTCGCCGAGATTATTCCGCTGTCGGCCCTGAAAGAGACCAACCTGAAACCACTGGAAGAAGCGGTGGGCCGGTATCTGCCGGAGAGTGTGCATTTCTATCCGGATGACCAGATTACGGATCGCAGCGAGCGTTTCATGGCTTCGGAAATGGTGCGTGAGAAAATCACCCGGCAACTGGGCGCAGAATTGCCGTATTCCGTGGCGGTCGAAATTGAAGAGTTCAAGCATCAGGGCAAAACCCTGCATATTTCGGCCCTGATCCTGGTCGAGCGTGAAGGCCAGAGGAAAATCATCATCGGTGATAAGGGCGAGCGCCTGCGCCAGATTGGCCAGGATGCCCGCATGGATATGGAGAAGATGTTCGGCTGCAAGGTGATGTTGCGGCTGTGGGTCAAGGTTAAGCGGGGCTGGGCAGACAGCGACCGGGCCCTGAAAAGTCTGGGCATGAGCGACTTCTGAAGCCGCCATGGTGGCCTCGAAGGGAGCTGTGCAGCAAGAGCCGGCGTATGTGATCCACCGCCGGCCCTGGCGGGAAACCGCCCTGCTGGTAGACCTGTTTACCCTCAACCATGGCCGCATGAGCCTGGTTGCCCGGGGTGCCAACAGTGCGAAAAGCCCCCTCAAGGCCCAGCTACAGCCGTTTCAGCCCTTGCTGGTCGACTGGACCGGCCGCAGTGACCTGAAAACCTTGGTGCAGCTGGAAGTGCGCTCTGCACCGTTGCTCAGGAAGACCCTGTCGCTCTACAGTGGCCTTTACATCAACGAGTTGCTGCAACGGGTCTTGCCGGTTGCCGATCCTTATCCCACCCTGTTTGCCAGCTATATCGATACCCTGCAAGCGCTGACCGGCCTGGCTGGCCGGGGTGATCTGGAGCCCTTGCTGCGTTGCTTCGAGCGGGAGTTCTGTTCCGCGCTGGGCTATGACTTTGCCTGGGACCAGGCCACCGATACCGGCTTGCCGGTCAGCGCCGGCCAGGTATACGGATACGACCCGGCCCAGGGCATTGTGTCGGCGGCCAGCCGTGATGCCCGCCTGAACCAGTTGCCCGGGGAGGTGCTGATAGCCCTCGCCGCCGGTGACTACACCAGTGAGGCCAGCCGCAAAACCGCCAAGCGGGTGATGCGTGTACTGGTAGACTACCTTCTGCAGGGTAAGCCCCTGCACAGCCGCAATCTTTTCAGCCAGACGGTTTCGTCTTCAGGGAGAACGTAATGAACCCCAGAGTGTTGCTCGGAGTGAATATCGACCACGTGGCCACCCTTCGCCAGGCCCGGGGTACCCGTTATCCGGACCCGGTGCAGGCTGCACTGGTGGCGGAGGAAGCCGGCGCGGACGGCATCACCATTCACCCCCGGGAAGACCGCCGGCATATCCAGGACCGGGACGTATTGCTGCTCAAAGAAGTGCTGCAGACCAAGATGAACCTGGAAATGGCGGTGACCGACGCCATGCTGGCCTTTGCCGAACAGGTACGGCCGGAGTGTGTGTGCCTGGTACCGGAAAAGCGGGAAGAGCTGACCACCGAAGGCGGGCTGGATGTGGATGGCCAGGAAGACCGGGTGGCCCGGGCCTGTGAACGGCTGGCGAAAATCGGCGCAGAAGTGTCACTGTTTATTGATCCGGACCCGGTCCAGATTGACGCTGCGGTGCGCTGTGGTGCGCCGGTGGTGGAACTGCACACCGGCGAATATGCCGAGGCAGAAACCCCGGAGCAGGCGGATGCCTCTTTCCGGATTCTGGCGGATGCCGTGGCCTATGCCCGCAAGAAGGGGCTGATTGTCAACGCCGGCCATGGCCTGCATTACCATAACACCGAGCGGGTGGCGGCTATTCAGGGCATCAATGAACTGAATATCGGCCACGCCATTATTGCCCGCGCCGTGTTTACCGGCCTGAAAGAGGCCGTGCGTGATATGCGGGCGATTCTGGATAGCGTACGCCGCTAGGCTTGCGGGCTTGTGGCCGGCTGGTGCTGTTCCCGGAACAGTTGCTGCCAGTCGGTCTGCTCGCTCCAGTCCTGCAACCGGGCCATCGCGGCCAGCAGCTGGTCTTTCTGGATTTCCAGGTCCTGGGCCTGGCACTTCAGGGCCGTTTCAAACCGGTTGGTGGCCGTGCGCAACTCCGGAACGCCACAATAGCGGGTGGCGCCGTGGAGCTTGTGTACACACTCCAGCAGAACATCCGGTTGCTGCTTTTCCCATAGCTCAGGAATGGCCTTGCTGTCGGTATGCAGCTGTTCCAGCAGCATGCTGAACAGCTCCTCCGCCAGGTCAGCCTTGCCGGCGGCCAGTTGAATACTCTCGTCAATACTTACGCAATCCTGGTGCGTCCGGCGGTTAGACGGCCGCAGACCGCGCCGGGTATCCCGCACCTCGGAAATCTTGAACCGAGGCTGGCTGCCGGAGCACTCGTAGCCCGTAAATTCCCGTACCAGTTCAACCAGCTGGGCGCTGCTGATGGGCTTGGGCATGTAGCCGTCAAAACCCTGCTTGGCCAGTTTTTCCTGTTCGTCGGCCAGGGCATGGGCGGTCAGGGCAATGATCGGTGTTTGATGGGAGCCGGAATCCAGGGCCCGGATACGGGCAGTGGTTTCCACCCCGTCCATGCCTGGCATTTGCAGGTCCATGAACACCAGGTCAAAGGGCTTCTGCCGGGCCTTGGTCAGGGCTTCGAAGCCGCTGGAGGCGCTCTCGGCATCCAGGCGGCAATCTTTCAGCAGGGTCATTACCAGCTTCAGGTTAGCCTCGTTATCATCCACCGCCAGGATGCGCGGCACCCGGCCGGCGCCGGAGGTTCTTGTGCCGGGCACGGGCTGGGGCAGGGTGCCCCTGCTGGTATGGATTCCGTGAATCAGCAGCAGTAATTCGTCATACAGGGGATCACGGCACACCGGCTTGGTCAGGTGACCGCTGGCCAGCCCGGACAGCGGCAGGTCGTGGGTCTCCAGGGTGGGTGTCAGCAGCAGGGTGCGGCAGTCCCGCTCCACCTCCAGGCTGCGCACCAGGCTGCAATACTGGCTGGAGTTCAGCAGGTGCCGGGTAATGCCGAGCAGGACAACGGCATAGCCTTCCTGGCGGCGCTGGGCTTCTTCTACCTGTTCCATCAGGGCGCCGGGCGAGGCCACCCGGTCAACCGCCACGCCCCATTCCCGCAGCAGGTGTTCCACCGCAAGCCCGGTGGTTTTCTGGTGCTCCAGATAGATAATCCGTTCGCCTTTCAGAGCCTCCCTGGAAAAAGAGCCTTCGCCGGTGACGGACAGTTCCGGTGTCAGCGTGAACCAGAAAGTCGAGCCCCGGCCCAGTTCGCTCTCCAGGCCGATTTCGCCGCCCATTTCTTCGACCAGGCGCTTGGAAATCGCCAGCCCAAGCCCGGTACCCCCATACTGCCGGGCGGTGGAGGCATCAGCCTGGCTGAAGGCGTTGAACAGGGATTGCTGCTGGGCCCGGGACAGCCCCACCCCGGAGTCGGTTACGCTCAGGCGCAGGGTGACCCGGTTGGCCTCCTTGTCTTCGTCTTCCAGGCTGGCGCGCAGCACGACTTCGCCGGTCTGGGTGAACTTGATGGCGTTGTTGACCAGGTTGGTGATCACCTGCTTGACCCGGAGCGGGTCGCCCATGATGTTGTCCGGCACGTCGTTATAGACCAGCGGAACCAGGTCCAGGTTCTTGGCGTGGGCCGCCGGTGCCAGCATGACCATTACTTCTTCCACGATATCCCGCAGCTGGAAGGGCACGCGGTCCAGGATCAGTTTGCCGGCTTCGATTTTCGAGAAGTCCAGGATGTCGTTGATGATGGTCAGCAGGATTTCCGACGACTTGCGGATGGTGTTCAGGTGGTCCCGCTGCTGACGTGGCAGGGGGCTTTTCAGCAGCAATTCGGTGAAGCCGATAATGCCGTTCAGCGGCGTGCGGATTTCGTGGGACATGTTGGCCAGGAATTCCGATTTGATCCGGCTGGCTTCCAGCGCCTCTTTGCGGGCAAAGTCCAGTTCGATGTTCTGGATCTCGATGGTCTCCAGGGTTTCCCGAAGATCTCCGGTGGCCTGGTCGATGTTCTGCTGCATTTCTGCCTGGGCCTGGCTCAGCTCCGACGCCATCTCGTTCAGGCCGGATTCCAGCTGTTCAAACTCCGGCCCGGCCCGGGTGTATACCCGGGTATCCAGCTTGCCTTCCTTGAGCTTGGCCACCGCTTCATTCAGCTGGAATACAGGGTCGGTAAAGGCCCGGCTCAGGCGCAGGGAAACCAGCAGGCTCAGCAGTACGCCGCCAACCACCAGCATCAGGGAGATCAGCAACGCCTGGTAGGTTTCTTTTTCGGTGCGGATATGGGACATCTCTACCGCCACCCAGCCCAGGGGCTCAGCCAGCTCGGTGGCGGATTCCCGGGCGTCCGGGTCGAGCATGGTTTCGATCATCAGGTCTTGCAGGTACACCGGGGTGACAAACCGGGTGCTGCTGTCTGAACTCAGCTTGACCGGTCTTTCCGAACCGAGGGCCGAGGCAGGGATGGTTTCCGTGCTGCCGGGGCCGCTGTGCAGCAGGCGTTGGCCGTCCCGGTCGAAGAAGGTGATGGAGCGGACATCCTGCTCTTCCAGCAGTGCCGTGGACAGGCTGCTCAGAAGGCTGCGGTTGGCGGTAAACAGGCCATACTCGGCACCGGCCGACAGTTGGCGGGACAGGGATTCGCCCCGGTCGTTCAGCAGGTTTTCGATGTTCTTCACCCAGCTGTAGGTAAAGAACAGGCCCAGCAACAGGGTGGTCAGAAGGGTGGGAACGAGGGTCACCACCAGAACTTTTTTTCGAATGCCCCAACGCCGCATACTGTGTTCCCGTCAGTCTTACGAGCCCGGTGCTGTGTTGGCAGCCAATACCGGGTACTTCCCTGTCAGCATAGATGATCCGGATCGGAATGACTGTGGCCGCCATCCCGCGTATGATTCAAAGCCGAAAGTGTATCACAGGGTTTGCGTATGATTTTCCCCACCATTGAAGATTATGTCGGCCACACGCCACTGGTTCGTTTGCAGCGGATACCGGGCGATACCTCCAATGTCATCCTGGCCAAGCTGGAGGGTAATAACCCGGCTGGTTCGGTGAAAGACCGGCCCGCCATCAGCATGATCCAGGAAGCAGAGCGCCGGGGTGAAATCCAGCCGGGTGATACCCTGATTGAAGCCACCTCCGGCAACACCGGTATCGCTCTGGCCATGGCCGCCGCCATCAAGGGCTACCGGATGGTGCTGATCATGCCCGATAACCTGAGCGAAGAACGCCGGGCCTCCATGCGTGCCTATGGTGCGGAAGTGGTGAATGTTACGCGCGACCAGGGCATGGAAGGCGCCAGGGATTTGGCAATCCGTATGGAAGCCGAAGGCAAGGGCAAGGTGCTGGACCAGTTCAGCAACCCGGATAACCCCCTGGCCCACTATCGCAGCACCGGTCCGGAAATCTGGGAACAGACCCAGGGCAAGGTGACTCACTTTGTCAGCTCCATGGGCACCACCGGCACCATCATGGGCGTGTCCCGTTACCTGAAAGAGCGCAACCCGGATGTCCGTATTATCGGGCTTCAGCCGGAAGACGGCGCCTCCATTCCCGGTATCCGGCGCTGGCCGGAAGCCTATCTGCCAAAAATCTACGATGCCGCCCGGGTAGACCAGGTGCTGGACATCGGCCAGCAGGAAGCGGAAGACACCATGCGGGCCCTGGCCCGTGAAGAAGGCATCTTCTGTGGTGTGTCTTCGGGCGGGGCCATTGCGGCTGCGCTCAAGCTGTCTGGCCAGGTTGAAAACTCGGTGATCGTGGCCATTATCTGTGACCGCGGAGACCGTTACCTGTCTACCGGTGTATTCCCGGGCGCCTGAATCGTTAATCTTCAAGAGACCAGCCAATATGAGTAAGCGCCGCCGCAAGGTTCTGCCGCAAGAACCCGTGCGTTGTGAAATTGAATCCCTCGGCCATGATGGCCGTGGCATCGCCCGAACCGACGGCAAAGTCCAGTTTGTGGACGGCGCCCTGCCCGGGGAAACGGTGATGGCAAAGATGGTCAGCACCCGCAGCAAGTTCGACGAACTGCGCACCCTGGAAGTGCTGGAAGCTGCCCCTGACCGCCAGCAGCCCCCCTGCGAATTTGCCGAACTGTGCGGCGGCTGCAGCCTGCAGCATATGAGCGCCGATGCCCAGATCCGGTTCAAGGAAGACACCCTGCGGGAGCACTTTGCCCATTTCGGGGGCATAGAGCCGGAGCAGTGGATCGAGCCCATGCGTTCACCGGATACCCTGGGATACCGCCGCAAGGCCCGGCTCGGGGTACGTTACGTAAAGGCCCGGGAATCGGTGCTGGTGGGATTCCGGGAAAAGCGCAACAGCTTCCTGACTGACATTAGCGAGTGTGTGGTGCTGGACCCGCGTATCGGCAAGCGCATCACGCCGCTGCGGGAGCTACTGCACGGCATGGCCGCGTTTGACCGCATCGCCCAGGTAGAAGTGGCCTGTGGTGACGACGTTGCCGCCATGGTGTTCCGTAACATGGATGACCTGGTGCCGGAAGACCGGGAAAGGCTGATTGCCTTTGGCCAGGCGCACGACTTGCATATCTACCTGCAGCCGAAGGGCCCGGACACCGTGCACCGGATCTGGCCGGAATCGGCAGGCCGGGACGACGAACGCCTGGCCTACCGTATGGATGAATTCGACCTGACCATGCAGTTCCATCCCATGGACTTCACCCAGGTGAATGCCGGTATCAACCGGGACATGGTGCACCGGGCGGTGGAGTGGCTGGATATCCAGCCTGGCGAGCGGGTGCTGGACCTGTTCTGTGGCCTGGGTAACTTTACGCTGCCACTGGCCCGCAAGGGTGGCCAGGTTGTGGGTGTGGAAGGCGACGATGCCATGGTGGTTCGTGGCCGGGAAAATGCACGGTTGAACGGCCTGGATAATGTGGAGTTTTTCGGTGCCGACCTGCACGGCGACTTCACCGGCCAGGGCTGGGCGAAGGAAGGTTTCGACAAGATCCTGATCGATCCGCCCCGCTCCGGTGCCGAGGATATCTGCAAGTACCTGACCGCCTTTGGCGCCAACCGGATTGTCTATGTGTCCTGCAACCCGGCCACCCTGGCCCGGGATGCCGGTGTCCTGGTGCGTAACGGCTACCGGCTGGTGCGCGCCGGTATGATGGATATGTTCCCGCACACCACCCATGTTGAGTCCATCGCCCTGCTCGAGCGCGACCCGCGCTGACAGGTTCGGGGAACCGGCCTTGCCCCTGCTCCGGACGAGCCTGGGCAAGGCCGGAAACTTATCAGGTAAGTTATTGCTATGGTTAAAGTTAGGGAAGAGTACGGGGTAACCGGCGACGGTGAAGTGGATATTGACCGTTGGGTTCAGCACATTGCCGAGCTGACGCATCTGGATAAGCCGGACCAGCTGCGACTGGCCTGCGAGAAAGCGGCCCTGATTGCACTGCAGGCGTTCCGCGAGGACCGCCTGTGGACGCCCGGCTCCAGCAGCTTCCGTACCGGGCTGGAAATGGCCCAGGTGCTGGCGGAACTGCACCTGGACCAGGCGAGCCTGGTGGCTGCCGTACTCTATCGGGCCGTTCGGGAAGAGCGGGTCGCCCTGGAAGAAATCCGAAAGGAATTCGGCGACGAAGTCGCCGGGCTGATCAACGGTGTCCAGCAGATGGCGGCGATCTCGTCGGTTCACCATCCGCTCAAGGGCAACGTGCTGGGCCAGAGCGAAGGCCAGCTGGACAACGTGCGCAAGATGCTGGTCACCATGATCGACGACGTGCGGGTGGCCCTGATCAAGCTGGCGGAGCGGACCTGCGCCATCCGGGCGGTGAAAGACGCCCCGGAAGAAAAGCGTATGCGGGTGGCCCGGGAGGTGTTCGACATCTACGCGCCGCTGGCCCACCGGCTTGGTATCGGCCATATCAAGTGGGAACTGGAAGACCTGTCTTTCCGCTACCTGCATGCTTCCGCCTACAAGAAAATCGCCAAGCTGCTGGATGAAAAGCGGCTCGACCGGGAAGGCTATATCCGTCGGGTGATCGATACCCTGCAGACCGAGCTGAAGGCTTCCGGCATCAAGGGCGACCTCAGTGGCCGGGCCAAGCACATCTACAGCATCTGGCGCAAAATGCGCCGCAAGGGCATTGATTTCTCCCAGGTATACGATGTTCGGGCGGTGCGGATACTGGTGCCGGAAGTGCGGGATTGCTACGCCGCACTGGGCATTGTGCATACCCTGTGGCGGCACATCCCCAACGAGTTTGATGACTACATCGCCAACCCCAAGGAAAACGGTTACCAGTCCCTGCATACGGCGGTGATCGGCCCCGAGGGCAAGGTGATGGAAGTGCAGATCCGTACCCATGCCATGCATGAAGAAGCTGAACTGGGTGTCTGTGCCCACTGGCTGTACAAGGGTACTGACAAGAACAACAAGTCCTCCGGCTACGATGCCAAGATCAACTGGCTGCGCCAGGTACTCGAGTGGCAGGAAGAGCTGGGTGACTTGTCCGGGCTGGCAGACCACCTGAAATCCGATGTCGCCTCCGATCGGGTGTATGTGTTTACCCCCGAAGGCCATGTGGTGGACCTGCCCCAGGGCGCCACGCCGGTGGACTTCGCCTATCGCGTACATACCGAAATCGGCCATGCCTGCCGGGGCGCCCGGGTGAACAGCCGGATTGTGCCGCTGACCTACCCGCTGAAAACCGGCGACCAGGTGTTTATCCTGACCTCCAACAACCCGGCGCCAAGCCGGGACTGGCTGAACCCGAGCCTGGGCTATATCCAGACCTCCCGTGCCCGGGCCAAGGTCACCCACTGGTTCAAACAGCAGGACCGGGACCGCAATATCTCGGATGGCCGGGCAATCCTGGAAGACGAATTCAAGCGGCTGTCGATCTATGACGTGGATTTGACGGACCTGGCCAGGAAGGTCAACTACCACTCCACCGAAGACATGTTTGCCGCCGTTGGCGCCGGTGATTTGCGCCCCACCCATGTGGCTAACGTGGCCCAGCAGATGCTGGAGCCGAGAACCGAGCAACTGGATCTCAAACTCACTGGCAACCGCAAAAAAGCCTACGACACCGAATCGGATATCCAGATTCTGGGTGTGGGCAAGCTGAAAACCCAGGTGGCCAAGTGCTGTAAACCGCTGCCGGGTGACCCGATTGGTGGCTACATTACGGTGGGCCGGGGCGTTACCGTGCACCGTCAGGACTGCATGACGTTCCTGAACCTGAAGGAATTCGAACCCAACCGGATCATCGAAGTGAACTGGGGTGGCCAGCCGGTAGCGGTGTATCCGGTGGATATCGAGATCGAGGCCTACGACCGGTCTGGATTGCTGCGGGATATCACCCAGGTGCTGTCGGCGTCCAAGAGTGATGTCATGTCGCTGCATACCCAGACCAATAAAGACGAGAACACTGCCACCATGCTGGTGACTGTGGAAATCTCCAGCCTGGAACAGTTGGCGCGGTTGCTGGCGCAGATCCGCAACCTGCCGAACATCATCGACGTAAGGCGAAAGCGCGGATGAGGCATTCCATCGACGACCTGAAAACCCTGATGGCGCGCCTGCGGGAACCGGACACCGGTTGCCCGTGGGATACGAAGCAGACCTTCGCCAGCATCGTACCCCATACCATCGAAGAGGCCTACGAGGTGGCCGATGCCATCGAGCAGGGTGATTACCCCCATGTGAAAGACGAGCTGGGGGATCTGCTGTTCCAGGTGATCTTCTACGCCCGGATGGGGCAGGAAGAGGGCCACTTTGATTTCGATGGCATTGTCGACAACCTGGTGCGCAAACTGATCCGCCGGCATCCCCATGTGTTTCCGGAAGGTACCCTGGAAAGCCGGATAGACCCGGACAACCGGCCCACGGAAGCCTGGATCAAGGAAAGCTGGGAGCGCATCAAGGCGGAAGAGCGGGCGCAGAAGCCTGCGCCGGATGCCGATGCATTGGTCAGTCGCCTGGACGGTATTGCCCGCACACTGCCGGCCATGGCCCGGGCCGAGAAGTTGCAGCGCCGCGCTGCCCGCCACGGCTTTGACTGGCCGGATATCGGCCCGGTGTTCGACAAGCTGCACGAAGAAATCGACGAGCTGAAGGAAGCCTGGCAGGCTGCCGAAGACGGCACCGGCGAGCGGGATGCGGTGGAAGACGAGCTGGGCGACCTGCTGTTTGTGTGCGTGAACCTGGCCCGGTTCATGAAAGTGAATCCGGAGCAGGCGCTCAAGCGCACCAATCGCAAATTCGAAATGCGCTTCCGGGCCATTGAAGAGATCCTGGCCGCCGAGGGGCGTGACATGGACGAAGAAAGCCTGGAGGCGCTGGATGCCATCTGGCAGCGGGTCAAGGGCGTGGAAAAAGGGTAACCCCAAGGCCTGATAGACTTTCCCGGGCAATCCTTAGTATCGTAACTCTCTCCTGATTACGCCCTACAGAAGGAACCCGCTGTGACAGAACTGCATCCCGATCTGCGAGAGAACGTACGTTTACTGGGTGAATTGCTCGGCCAGAGCATTCTGCAGCATCCGGGGCAGGAGTGCTTCGACCTGATCGAGGAAATCCGGGCGGCGGCGAAAGCCGATCGCCGCCAGGATAGCGGTTCCGGCCAGCGGCTTGAAACCCTGCTGCGCCAGCTCAGCGATAACGAATTGCTGCCGGTTACCCGGGCTTTCAACCAGTTTCTCAACCTGGCCAACCTGGCCGAACAGTATCACGGTATTCGCCGCAAGCAGGGGCATCCGTCTGACCTGATGGTGGAATCCCTGAGCGAAGTCTTCGACCGGCTGAAATCCGGCGGCGTAGATGCGGAAGAGCTGCATCGCCGTGTGGCCGACCTGCGTATTGAATTTGTGCTTACCGCGCACCCCACCGAAGTGGCCCGTCGTACCCTGATCCTGAAATACGATGAAATGTCAGACTGCCTGGCCCGGCTGGACCATGATGACCTGATGCCGGCGGAGCGGGGTGAAATCACCGACCGCCTGTCGCAGCTGATCGCCGAAGCCTGGCATACCGACGAAATCCGTCACGAGCGTCCCACCGCGGTAGACGAGGCCAAGTGGGGGTTCGCGGTGATCGAAAACAGCCTGTGGCAGGCGCTGCCGAAGTTTCTGCGTAGCCTGGATGCTTCCCTGGAAGATGCTACCGGCAAGGGGCTGCCGCTGCAGGCGACACCGGTACAGGTTGCCTCCTGGATGGGCGGCGACCGGGATGGCAACCCCAACGTCACCCATGATGTGACCCGGCAGGTATTTCTGCTTGGCCGCTGGATGGCGGCCGACCTGTACCTGCGTGATATCCAGGCCCTGCGGGCGGAACTTTCGATGTGGCAGGCCAGTGATGAATTGCAGGCAGTCACCGGTGACTCCCGGGAGCCGTACCGCCAGGTGCTGGCACAGTTACGGGACCGGCTGATCCGCACCCGGGACTGGGCCGAGGCCAGCGTCAAAGGCGAACCGGCCGACAGCACCGATATCCTGTTTGAAAACGAAGACCTGACCGCACCGCTGGAGCTGTGTTACCGCTCGCTGGTGCAATGCGGCCTTGAACACATCGCCAACGGGCCGCTGCTGGACACCATTCGCAGGGCCCACACCTTCGGGCTGCCGCTGATCCGGCTGGATATCCGCCAGGAAGCCACACGTCACGCCGAGGCGGTGGCCGAGATGGTGGATTACGCCGGCCTGGGTGACTATTTATCGTGGCCAGAACAGGAGCGCCAGGCCTTTCTGGTACGGGAACTGCAGGGCCGCCGGCCGCTGGTGCCCAGAAACTGGGAACCCTCCGAGCCGGTAAGGGAAGTGCTGGCCACCTGTGAAGTCGTGGCACAACAAACCCCGGAAGCGCTGGGCTCTTATGTGATTTCCATGGCCAGCACGCCGTCGGATGTGCTGAGTGTGATCCTGCTGCTGCGGGAAGCCGGCATGAAGTTCCCGATGCGGGTTGTGCCGCTGTTCGAAACCCTGAGCGATCTGCAGGGCGCGCCGGACAGCATGGCCGCCCTGTACGAGGTGGGCTGGTACCGCGAATACTGTCAGGGCCGGCAGGAAGTGATGATCGGCTACTCGGATTCGTCCAAGGACGCAGGCCAGCTGATGGCCGCCTGGGCCCAGTACCAGGCCCAGGAGAAGCTGACCCGGGTGGCTGGCCAGTATGGCGTACACCTGACCCTGTTCCATGGCCGCGGCGGTACGGTAGGCCGGGGTGGTGGTCCTGCCAACCGGGCGATCCTGTCCCAGCCCCCGGGGTCAGTAAACGGCAGTTTCCGGATTACCGAGCAGGGCGAGATGATCCGCTTCAAGTTCGGCCTGCCTCGGCTGGCGGTGCAGAGCCTGACCCTGTACACCACGGCGGTTATCGAGGCCACCCTGGCGCCGCCACCGGAGCCGGAAGACAGCTGGCGCGAAACCATGGACTGGCTGACTGAAAGGTCCCTGAAGGCCTATCGGGATGTGGTTCGGGAGAATCCGGATTTTGTGCCTTATTTCCGCCAGGTAACGCCGGAAACCGCCCTGGGCAAACTGGCCCTGGGCAGTCGCCCGGCCCGGCGCAAGCCCACCGGTGGCGTGGAAAGCCTGCGGGCAATTCCATGGATCTTTGCCTGGACCCAGATGCGCCTGATGCTGCCGAGCTGGCTGGGCAGCGACGTGGCCCTTGAAGAGGCGGCACAGGCGGATCGCCTGCCGGAACTTCGGGAAATGATGCGCGGCTGGCCGTTCTTCCGCACCTACGTGGATATGCTCGAGATGGTACTGGCCAAGGCCGACCTGCGTATTGCCAGCTATTACGAACAGACCCTGGTGGAAGACGACAAGCTCAAGGCATTGGGCGCCAGCCTTCGGGAAAGGCTGACCGGATGCATTGCGCGCTTGCTGGAGCTCAAGGAGCAGCAGGATCTGCTGGAAGGCGAGCCGGTGTTCGCCCACTCCATGAAAGTGCGCAACCCCTACACAGATCCACTGCACTACCTGCAGGCGGAACTGCTGCGCCGTGACCGGGAAAGCGAAGACAAAGGCGAGGTGCCGGAGATGGTCGAGCGGGCCCTGAAAGTCACCATGGCCGGTATTGCTGCCGGCATGCGTAACACGGGCTGATGCCAAGGAGACAATGCGTTTGAACGTATCCGAGCGACTGGAACAATACCTCGCCCGCCGTGGGCTGGCCTGGACACCGGTGGATATTGCGCCGGTTACCAGCCTGGATGAGGCGATCAAAGCGTCCGGGCAAGCAGCTGATTTTGCCGTAGCCACGGTACTGATCGATGTAAGCGGACTGTTGATGGTGGTGCACCGTGCCGGAAATTCGCCATCGCTTGCGCAGCTGCGCAAGTTCACGGGCCGGCCCTTGCAACAGCTGGAGCCTTTGCAGGCCGCCAGCTTCTTTGACGATTGCCATCCCGGCTTTATTCCGCCGGTGGCCGCGGCCTGGGACCTGGACGTGCTGGTGGATGAAGACATCTACGGTGCCCGGCAAGTGTGTTTTACCTCGGGCAGTGAGCAGGTTCTGATACAAATGGCTGGCGAGGAATTCAAGCGTGCCCTGGGCAACGCCCGGAGAATGGATTTCACCGGTAATGAAGCGGGTAACGGCGGCGATGATGAAACCGATGCCACCCCGACCCTGAACAAGGTGGCAGACCGCCTGAAAGGCCTTACCCGGTTGCCGCCCATGCCAGCACTGGCCGGCCGGATGGCGGAACTGGCACAAGACCCGGAGCAGCACGGTGATGAACTGGCGAACCTGGTCGGGATCGACCCGGGCCTGGCAGCCCAGGTACTGAGGTACGCCCGTTCCGGATTGTTCGGGCAGACCCGCCAGAACGGATCCCTGGCAGAGGCGATAGAATTGCTGGGGGCGGACCGTCTGGCCCATGTGGCCCGCGGTGCAGCCGGTGTGCGTTCGTTCAGGGTTGCCCGGGACGGAGCGCTGGGCATCAACAGCCTGTGGCGCCACTCCCTGTACTGCGCGTTTATGTGCCGTGCACTGGCGGAGCGGCTGGAGCTTGACCAGGATATGGCCTACCTGTGCGGCCTGCTCCACAACTTCGGATTGCTCCTGATTGCCTGGCTGTATCCGTCTGAATTCCGTGAATTGCAGGCGCTGCGGGAAATCAATCCGGAAAGCGACATGCGTTCGCTGGAGCGTGAAGTGTTTGGCTCCGGCGAGGGCGGCGATACCGTACCGATGGGGCATGCGACCCTGGGCGGATTGCTGTACCGCTTATGGCAGTTGCCGGAGCCGGTCATCAAGGCCGCAGGCCTGCACCAGAGCCCGGACTATCAGGGCGCTGATGAAGACTACGTGAGGATGGTTTTACTGGCCAATGGCCTGCTGAAAAAGCGCGGGATCGGCGACGAGCTCAGCCCGGATGATATCCCGGCACTGACCGATGCCCTTGGCCTTGGGTCGGTGGCACTGGAAGAAGTGCAGCAGGAAATCAGCAATCTGTCGGCGGACCTGGACGCCCTGATAACCCCCCTCGAACCTTGAGTTCAGTCAGTTACTCATTCAATGATACGGAGGTCGACTTTCTATGCGGGGGCTGACTTCGTATAATGCGGCCTCGATTCTGGGCAGGTGTGCCGTTAACCCCCTGGAATCCTGTTGAGAGGTTGCCGCAAAGGCAGGGGTCTTTGCCGCAGTTTTTCAAACGATAATATAAGACAACGGGAGCACAACGTTATGCGAATCATTATGTTAGGCGCGCCAGGCGCGGGTAAGGGTACCCAGGCCCAGTTTATTACCGAGCGTTTCGAGATCCCCCAGATCTCTACCGGTGACATGCTGCGGGCCGCGGTCAAAGCCGAGTCCGAGCTGGGCAAGCAGGTAAAGGAAGTCATGGCTTCCGGCGGCCTGGTGTCTGACGACATCATCATCGCGCTGATCGAAGAGCGTATCCAGCAGCCGGACTGCAAGAACGGCTTCCTGCTGGACGGTTTCCCGCGCACTATTCCCCAGGCCGAAGCGCTCAAGGAACAGGGCATCGCCATTGATTACGTGGTCGAGATTGCCGTAGCAGACGAAGAAATTGTCAGCCGCCTGTCTGGCCGTCGCGTGCACGAAGGCAGTGGTCGCATCTATCACGTGAAATACGATCCGCCCAAGGTGGAAGGCAAAGACGACGAAACCGGCGAGCCGCTGGTTCAGCGTGAAGACGACAAGGAAGAAACCGTACGCAAGCGCCTGGGTATCTACCACGACCAGACCGCTCCGCTGATCGGTTTCTACCAGGACTGGGCCGGTAAGGCGCCGTCTGAAGCACCCAAGTACGTGCGCGTAGAAGGTGTTGGCAGCCTGGACAGCATCCGCGACCAGATCCTGTCCCAACTTAAGTAATATCAAGGCCGGAGCGGCCCCGGAGGCACTGATTCTGTGAAGTTACTGGCACTGGATACGTCTTCCGAAGGCTGCTCCGCCGCGCTCTGGCTGGATGGCCATATTACCGAGCGCTTTGAAGTGGCCCCCCGGGGCCACACCCGTCTTCTGATGCCCATGGTGCGCGAGTTGCTCGCGGAGCAGGGGCTCACTCCTTCTGGCCTGGATGCCCTGGCGTTTGCCCGAGGGCCGGGTTCTTTCACCGGCTTACGCATTGCCACCGGCGTGGTTCAGGGCCTGGCCTGGGGGCTGGATATCCCTGTGGTGCCGGTATCTTCCCTGGCTGCTGTTGCGCTGCAAGCCATCGACAAGCATCAATTGCCCGAAGGGGCCTGCGTAGCCGTAGCTTTCGACGCTCGCATGGGTGAAGTCTACTGGGGCACTTTCCAGTGCCGTGACGGCTTGCCGGTGTTGCTGGCAGACGAGCGGGTATGCCCGCCATCGGCAGTCAGCCTGCCGGATGTCAGTGCAGATCGCTGGATCGGTGTTGGCTCCGGCTGGGCCTTCGCCGGTGACATGCCTGCGGATGTAGTGGAAGCCGTCGCTGTGGTTGATGACAACCTGGTACCCCGGGCCGGCGAAGTTGTCCGGCTGGCGGAACAGGGCTATCGCCAGGGTGAAGCCGTGCCGGCGGAGCAGGCCCAGCCGGTTTATATCCGCGATGAAGTCGCCTGGAAAAAGCTGCCAGGCCGTGACTGAGCCTTCCGTGCCAGGCACCCTTGCGGTGGCCTGCAGCCCGCTGGGTGACCAGCACCAGGCCCGAGCGCTGGCTGAGGAGCTGGCACTGCCCTGGTTGGGCGTCGTCAAGCCGCAACAGGTTCGTGATTACTCCATTCTTCTGTATTCCGACGACCAGGGCCTGGCCCTGCAGATCACCGGTAAAGGTGCGCCTGGCCCGGTACGGGCCGAGTTTGTTACCGGTAAGATGGGTTATCGCCGGGAACACGGTGGCGGTACGGGCCAGTTGGTCGCCAGGGCAGTGGGCTTGCAGAAGACCCGCGCAGGTTTACACGTTCTGGATGCCACGGCCGGGTTGGGGCAGGATGCCTTTGTACTGGCAGGCCTTGGCTGCCGCGTCACCTTGCTGGAGCGAAACCCGGTGATCCACGCCTTGCTGGCCGATGGCCTGGCCCGGGCTGCGTTGAATCCGGACTGTGCGCCAGTGGTGGCCAGGATGACCCTGGAAGCCGGCAGCTCCATTGACTGGCTGGCGAAGGCTGACCCGGAATCGGTGGACGTGGTGTACCTGGACCCGATGTTCCCGCATCGGGACAAGTCGGCCCTGGTGAAAAAAGAAATGCAGGTGTTCCGGCAGGTGGTGGGCGACGACGATGATTCAGCGCAATTACTGCAAGCGGCACTGAAGGCTGCCCGTTACCGGGTGGTGGTCAAACGCCCCCGCAAGGCACCGGCCGTAGAAGGTCCGGAACCGGCTACCCGCATCGAAGGCAAGAGCAGCCGCTACGATATCTATTCCTTGAAAGCCCTGCCGGCCTGAGGCTGACCCAAACCGGCAACCGGTTTCAGGCATCCAGCATGGTGACCTGCTGGATGGCCTGGCGTTTCTCTACACTCAATACCAGACGAGCATCCTCGGCCACCTCATCCAGGCCTTCGCCATAACACAGCAGGCCGTTGTCGTCGGTGGTCAGAACCCCTTCCTTCTGCATGTTGGCAATGAAGTTCCGGAACAGGGTCTTGTCGAAGAATTCCGGGGCATTCAGCCCGAACAGGATAGACATCCGCTCCGCCAGCAGGGTGCTCTGTTCTTCCAGTTCGGCGGCGGTCAGCTTGCCGGAACCGTATTTACGGAGAATGCCCAGGGCAATGTGGTAACGCTCCAGGGTCTGGATAATGAACCGGGACAAAATACGCGCCCTCAGCATGGCTTCTGTGCCTTCTTCCGGCCGGCTCAGGCGTTCGTCGTCTACGGTCACCAGCAGGCCCTGGTCAACCAGCACATCAATCCAGTCGTTAATGACGGATTCGATCTCGTCCTGCGAGTATTTCAGGAACAGTTCTGATTGCAGGTAGGGGTAGGCCACGCTGGCCAGGAAGACGATTTTGTCACGGCGCAGGCTGGACTTGTTTTCGAACAGGCTGACAACCAGGGCTGGCAGGGCAAACAGGTGCTGGATGTTATTGCGGTAGTAGGTCATCAGGGTGGCGTTGGAGCCTTCCAGGCCGATGATGTCCCCTAGCTTCTGTGGCTGGCGGGACACCAGCCCCATGCTTTCACAGTAGGCCACCCAGTCCTTGCCGCTGCCCTCGGGAAGGGTCACGGTGCCGGCGTAGGGCCGGGCTTTCAGCAGGCTCGCGTACTGGTCCAGCAGCCGGATCAGCTGGCCTTCGTCCATGGCCAGGCGCTCGGTGCCCAGCAGCACGGTGGCGGTCATTCCAATGGGGTTCACCGCAACCGAGGCGTTGATGTTGCTGGCAACCCGCTGGGCCAGGGCGTCGACGGCATCCGGCAGCCAGGATGGCCTGAACTCCGCATCGTAGGCCTCTTCGCGCCAGCTGTCGTGTACGTTGTCCAGAACCTCGGCTAACGGAATCGGGTCGCCGAAGTTGACCGCTACCCGGCCAAAGGAGTTGGTGAGCTTGCGGGCGGTCTTGGCGAGCCCGAATACGCTTTCCTTCTGCTTTTTCTTGCCCCGGAGTTCGCCCAGGTAAGACCGGCCTTCCATCACTTTCTCGTAACCGATATACACCGGTACAAAGACGATCGGCTTGCGGTGATCCCGCAGGAAGCTGCGCACCGTCATCGACAGCATGCCGGGCCGTGGAGCCAGCATGCGGCCGGTACGGGAGCGGCCGCCTTCCACGAAGTATTCCACCGAGTAACCCCGGGTGAACATCACGTGCATGTATTCGTTGAACACGGTCGCGTACAGGGGATTGTCACGGAAACTGCGACGCATGAAGAAGGCACCGCCACGGCGCAGGATCGGCCCGACAACGGGCATGTTCAGGTTGATGCCGGCAGCAATGTGCGGCGGCATCAGGCCGTTCTTGTACAGCACGTAAGACAGCAGCAGGTAGTCGATGTGGGAGCGGTGGCAGGGCACATAGACCACGGCATTGTCCTGTGCCGTTTCCTTGGCCACCTTGATGTTGTTGATGGCAATACCGTTGTAGATCCGGTTCCACAGCCAGGCCAGCACCAGTTCCAGGAAGCGTATGGTGACAATGGACATGCTGGCGGCGATTTCATCGGCGTACTTGTAGGCCTTGGCCCGGACTTTCTCCGGGGGAATATCGTCCTTGGCGGCGGTTTCGCGAATGGCTTCTTTCACCGCCTGGGTGCGTACCAGGCCTTCCACCAATGTGCGGCGGTGGGACAGGTCTGGCCCCAGTACCGCCTGGCGTACCCGACGGAAATGGGTGCGCAGCAGGCGCGCCAGTTTGCGGTTGGCTTTCTGCTCGTTATTCCGGTATTCCTCAACCACCTGGTTCAGTGACAGCGGCTGGTTGAACTGCACGTAGGTGTTGCGCCCGTGGACCAGGATAATCAGGAACTTCTGTAAGCGGCCGGCGACTGACCAGGTGTCAGACAGCAGCAATTTCACCAGGGATTTTTCCTTGTCCGGAGAGCGACCCCAGAACAGGGAAACCGGAACAATCTGTACGTCCTGCTCGGGGTGTTCCAGCCCGAAACGGACCAGGTCACCGAATTCCCTGGTGGGAACGGGCTTGTGCCGGCCGCCGCGGAACAGGCCGCCAATTCGCTTGTACAGAAAGAAAAACGAATGGGATTGCCCGTTCTTGACGGGAAGGACTGGCGTGGCACCGGGCAGCCGGGCCTGGATGACTTCCTGCTCCAGCACCAGTCGGCTGGAAAGCGAACTGTATTGCAGCACGTAGCACACCGGCTTCTGCGGATCGAGGCCGAGGGCTTCAAGGGTGTTGCCGCTGACATCCGTCCTGACCCAAAGGAACAGGATCTTGCGGAAAAGAGACAGGATCAGGCTGCGAATACCCTGATAAAGTCGCATAAGGTGCTACTCCGGTGCTGGAAACAGGCGCCAAGTTTAACGGGTTGGAGCGGGGCCGGAAAGCGCTATGCCGATTCTGGCCGGTGAATGTGATGTGGTACATTGCCACGGAACGTAATCGCTGCAGGTACAAGGCAAGGGTATGGTCGATCAAAACATGCAATGGGTACCGGGTTGGTCTGAACAGGGGCCGGAGCCGGGTGACCTGTTACTGGCGTTTGCCGGTAACAGCATTCTCAAACCCGGTGACGGCTGGTTTCTGACCTGGGGCGGCCCGGAAATGGGTGACAGCCGGCCGGAAGCCCTGGCGCTGGGCACCGTCGGCGGCCGCAGGCTATATGTGACGGCATTGCCCGACACCGGCCTGCCCGGGCTGGAAACCCTGAGCCTGCGCGAGGCCATGTTGCATACGCCTGATGCCCCCTCCGAACTGCTCAGTACCGGTTTCCAGGTGTGGCAGTGGTGGCAGGATCATCGCTATTGCGGGCGCTGTGGCGAGCGCACGAGGCCGCATCCCCGGGAGCGCGCCCGTTGGTGTGGCCGGTGCAACATTCCCTGGTACCCCAGGATTGCCCCTTGCATCATTACTGTGATTCGCCGGGATGATCGTTTTCTGCTGGCCCGGTCGGCCCGGGTAACCCGTAACTTCTTCAGCCTGATTGCCGGGTTTGTGGAGCCGGGCGAGAGCCTGGAGCAGGCCGTGGCCCGGGAAGTGATGGAAGAAACCGGCCTGGAAGTGACCAATATCCGCTACCAGGCTTCCCAGCACTGGCCATTTCCCCATCAGCTGATGGTGGGCTTCCTGGCGGACTATAAAAGTGGCGAGCTGAAGTTGCAGGAAGACGAACTGGCCGAAGCCGGCTGGTTCACGCCGGAGGAGCATCCACCGATCCCGCCGGAAACCACCATTGCCGGCCGCCTGATCAGTGCCATGAAAAAGGAAATCGCCGGTGGTTCGGGTAACTGACCATGGCTGATGCACGTCCCAGGGTATTGGTGTTCGATTCCGGCGTGGGTGGCCTGAGTGTGGCGTCCTGCATTCACCAGGCCTTGCCGGGGGCCGAGCTTGTTTACCTGGCTGACAACGCCGGCTTTCCTTATGGCGATAAACCGGAGCAGGTGGTGATCGAGCGCAGCTGTGGCCTGATCATGGAGTGCCTGGCCCGGTGGCGCTGCGATGTCATTGTGATCGCCTGTAACACCGCGAGTACCGTGGCCTTGCCGAGCCTGCGGTCCAGAACGGACATTCCGGTGGTGGGAGTGGTGCCTGCGGTGAAGCCCGCCGCCGCCTGCAGTGAAAACCGGCGCATCGGCTTGCTGGCTACCCCGGCCACGGTGCGGCGACCTTACCTGGACGACCTGGTGCGCGAGTTTGCGGTGGATTGCCAGGTGGTTCGGTTGGGGCATCCGGGCCTGGTGGTCTGGGCCGAAGCCCTGGTGTCCGGTGCCGAGCCGCCTCAACAGGATCTGGACCAGGCCATGCAACCGCTGCGGGAAGCGGGGGTTGATACCGTGGTGCTGGGCTGCACCCATTACCCGCTGTTGCTGCCCTGGTTACGCAAAAGCCTTCCGGACGTGCGCTATTGGGTAGAGTCTGGTGAAGCAATTGCCCGAAGGGTGGCCTACTGGCTGGAGGAAGCCGGGCGTTTGCCAGAGGCGGAAACACCGAGGGAGGCAGGGCTGCCGGTTGTCCGGGAAGCCTGCTTTACCGGCGAGGTAGCGCCACAGATGGACCTGTTCCTGACTGAGATGGGAATTCCGGTGGGGCAGGTGACTGGCCACTGGCCCGGCGTTACAGCAGCCGGGTCAGTTTGAACATGGCCAGGAATTCCAGTGCCGGAATTGCCCGCTTGTGGCAGCAGTAGGTTTTGAAGTCATCACCGCGGAAGCGTGACTTGGTGAACTCCAGCCCCTTGAAGTTATAAAGGAAGTTTCCTTTCTCGTAGACGCCGTGCAGCAGCGATTTCAGCAGCCGGCTTTCCTGGTGCTCGGTGGTTTTATCCAGCGATAGCGGAATCAGTCCCAGATCCAGGTAAGGCACGCCTTCTTCTTTGAACACGTCCATGGCATGTGCCATCAGGGTGTAAAAAATACCCTGGCGGAAATCGGCGTTGGCCCGGGAAATATTGGGCACGTAGCTGATGATTTCGTTGTTGCGATACACCGGGTCAAAGTAGATAAAGCCCACCGCCTTGTCGTCCTGGTAGGCGTAGAAGTGGCGCTCGTTCTCCCGGTACTCCATTTCCATCGGCCGGATCAGGAAACGGATTTCATTACTTTTGCACTTGCGGGTACGAATCCAGGCCTCGGAAATTTCCCGGGTGTGGTCGTCACTGAACCGTTCTTTAACGGTAATGCCGCTCTTTTCAGCCTGGTTGAGGGCAGTACGCAGAATCTGCTTCTTCTTACCGCTCAGGCTCCATTTACGGAGGTCGATCCGGGATTCGCTGCCAAACTGGGTGCCGTAGAGGCCAAAGCGCAGGTGCAGGAAATCCACCACCGGCTTGGATACCTGGATGTAGCAGGCATTTGGGAATTTCTGGTGAAAGCGTTCCAGGATGGCAGGGAAGTGTTCGGGCGCGCTGACCGGGTCAGACAAAACAAAGGTGCCGCCCCATTTGCGCATGTAGGCAATGTAGCCCATGCCGGGCACGTCAAAGTATTGCATGCCCGGTTGCAGGGTAGAGAACGACTGGGTGTGGGCTCCGTACCTTTTCAGGTAGTTAACCCGCTCGGAGAAGGAGAACTGGCCATCGGCCAGGTCCCTGACGCTGTCGAGTGCGAGAATCTGATCGGTCATGGTGAAGCTCCCGTTATCCGGTTGTTATTGTTTTGGTCAGCGGGCAGGGGTCAGGCCTGCTTTTGCCCGAGAATCGACCAGTAACAGTCCATGTTCAGAAGCTTGAACTTTTTCTTTTCCGTTACCTGCAGGCCAAGGCGCTGCATGTGTTCTGGATAGTTGTAGATTTTGTGGAAAGCGTTGTTGGCAAACAGCCAGAAGGTGAACACCGCCATATACCAGTACATCTTCTTGAACAGGCGGGACAGCAGGTTTCCGGTGGGGTAGCAGAAGTCACCGACGACCACCTTGGCATCGGCCTTGCCCATCCGGATCAGGTGTTCCAGTACTTTGACCATCATGTCTTCGTCGAAAACGTTGAGGAAAAAGTTGGCCACCACCATGTCGTACTGCTCGAACTCATCCACCTTCATGATGTCACTGTGGATGCGGCGAATGGTCAGGTTTGGCGCCTCGCTGTGCTGGGCTTCGGCAAACTTGCGCAGCATGGTTTCGGACAGGTCGACCACGGTTACGTCGGCGCCCAGCTCGGCGGCGCGAATGGCATCTCGGCCATGGCCAACGCCGGCAAACAGGATTCGGTCGCCGGGTTTCACGGTTTCCACGTCCAGCATGGCGGTTTTGCAGCGGTGGATGTTCTTGCCGCTGTAGAGGTTGCTCAGAAAGTCGTAAACAGGGCCGATGTATTTATATTTGTCGCGCATATCACTGCAGCCTTCGTTCTTGTTCCCTGGGGCCGTCACCGTTTTTATGGTTTTTGATCCGGCGTAAGCCGGTGCGGTGATCGGTTGTGATGGATCGAGCTTAGAGAAGGCTGTGGTCGAAATATGTGCAGTAGGCCGCATTTCCGGATACACAAAGTAACGCTCTGCAACGCTTTGCAAACTGCGTCAATATTTATAATAAGAGTGTCAGACAATCAATAATTGAAGTGTGAGTTCTGGAATAGAGCCGTGTGCCGGCAGGGTGCAGCTGCCCTGATAATGTGCAGTCTGGTTCGTCATTTTATTGTCGGTCCGGGTTGTGTAAGTTTGCAGTCTGTCACCACCCTGTCACCTGTGGTGTGCAAGAATTGAGCGATATCGTTTTCGTGGCCCGCATTATGCAGGTACCGGTTTGCTGGCATCGTTGCCGGCTACGTGAAGATCAGAGAAGGAGTTCTACCATGACAAAACGGCAGGTCAGCGGCGGTGAAGCATCGTCAAGGGTGCTGGAGCAGTTACGCGGAAAAAGAGTGCTGATTACCGGAACAACCGGTTTTCTCGGCAAGGTGGTACTGGAAAAGCTGATCCGGGCGGTTCCGGATATCGGTGGTATCTATCTGCTTATCCGCGGCAACAAGCGCCATCCGGATGCCCGCAGCCGCTTTCTGAACGAAATCGCCACATCCTCGGTGTTCGATCGCCTCCGCGAGGCAGATACCGAAGCATTCGATGCCTTCCTTGAAGACCGCATCCACTGTGTAACCGGTGAGGTGACCGAGCCCGGCTTTGGCCTGGGAGAGCCGGCCTGCCGCAAACTGGCCATGGAGCTGGATGCGGTAATCAACTCCGCAGCCAGCGTGAATTTCCGGGAAGAACTCGACAAGGCGCTGACTATTAACACCCTGTGCCTGGAAAACATCGCACAGCTGGCCCGCATGAATCCGGCCCTGGCTGTGTTGCAGGTATCCACCTGCTATGTGAATGGCATGAACTCCGGGCAGGTGGCAGAGGCGGTGATCAAGCCGGCAGGCGAGGCTATCCCGCAATCGCCCGAAGGTTATTACGAGATTGAAGACCTGGTGCGACTTCTGCACGACAAGATCGAGGATGTCCGCTCCCGTTACACCGGCAAAGCGCTGGAAAAGAAACTGGTGGAGCTGGGCATTCGCGAGGCCAACCGCTATGGCTGGAGCGACACCTACACCTTTACCAAGTGGCTGGGCGAGCAGCTGTTGATGAAGGCGCTGCAGGGGCGGAGCCTGACCATCGTGCGGCCTTCGATTATCGAAAGTGCGCTGGAGGAACCCGCGCCCGGCTGGATAGAAGGGGTCAAGGTGGCTGATGCCATCATCCTGGCCTACGCCCGCGAAAAGGTCACCCTGTTCCCCGGCAAGCGCTCCGGCATTATTGACGTTATTCCGGTCGACCTGGTGGCCAACGCCATCATTCTGGGGCTGGCAGAAGCCCTGGCCGAGCCGGGTGAGCAGCACATCTACCAATGCTGCAGTGGCGGTTCCAACCCGGTTACCCTGGGCCAGTTTATCGATCACCTGATGGCAGAATCGAAAACCAACTACGCCGCCTATGACCACCTGTTCTACCGCCAGCCGAGCAAACCCTTTGTCGCCGTAAACCGTGGCCTGTTTGATCTGGTGGTGAGCGGCGTTCGCCTGCCTCTGAGCATCACAGACCGGGTGCTGAAACTGCTGGGCAACTCCCGGGACCTGAAATGGCTGCGCAACCTGGATACTACCCAGTCCCTGGCGACCATCTTCGGTTTCTATACCGCTCCGGATTATGTGTTCCGCAACGACCGCCTGCAGGACCTTGCAGAGCGGATGGGGCAGACCGACAAAGCCCTGTTCCCGGTTGATCCCAAGGCGATTGACTGGCAGCACTACCTGCGCAAGATCCACCTTGCCGGCCTGAACCGCTATGCGCTGAAAGAGCGCAAGGTCTACAGCCTGAAATCTTCCCGCCAGCGTAAAAAAGCGGCCTGAGCCGCTACCTCACCGGGCCCGGCCAGGCCCGGGTTACTGCCTTTTGAGAATGCCATTTGGACGTTAGTCTAATTCATTGTGTAGTGGCACACATGTTGAACTACGGGTATCTGTCTTAAGAAGGACTGATAAAGTCCCACCACCCTGAATTTTGAAAACCCATAATGACAACAGACTCTTAATAGGGGGAGCACAATGACTGATAAACAGGTATATCCGGTGAGTCCGGAAGTGGCCGAGCGCGCACTGGTTACCCGCGAGCAGTACGAAGCCATGTATCGCCAGTCGGTAGAAGACCCGAACACCTTCTGGGGCGAGCACGGCAAGCGCCTGGACTGGATCAAGCCCTACAGCAAGGTCAAGAACAGCACCTACGACTACAACAACCTGTCCATCAAGTGGTTTGAAGACGGCGTGCTGAACGCCTCTGCCAACTGCCTGGACCGGCACCTGAAAGACCGCGCAGACCAGACCGCCATTATTTTCGAAGGCGATGATCCCTCTGTTTCCCGCAACGTTACCTACCGCGAACTGCACGAAGAAACCTGTAAGTTTGCCAACGTACTGAAAGATCAGGGCGTCAAGAAGGGTGATGTCGTCACCATCTACATGCCGATGATCGTTGAAACTGCCGTTGCCATGCTGGCCTGTGCCCGTATCGGTGCCATCCACTCGGTGGTATTTGGTGGTTTCTCTCCGGAAGCACTGGCAGCCCGCGTTGTTAACGGCAAATCCCGCTTTGTGATCACCGCCGACGAAGGCCTGCGTGGCGGCCGTGCCATCCCGCTGAAGAAAAACGTGGATGCTGCCCTCAAGCACGAGGAAGATGCCAAGGTTGACCGCGTAATTGTGGTAACCCGTACCGGCAACGACCAGGTGCCCTGGACCGAAGGCCGCGATGCCCGCTACGAAGATCTGATGAAAAACGCCTCGGCCGAGTGCGAGCCGGAGCCGATGAACGCAGAAGATCCGCTGTTCATGCTGTACACCTCCGGTTCTACCGGCGCCCCGAAAGGAGTTCTGCACACCACCGGTGGTTACATGGTGTATGCCTCCATGACCCACCAGTACGTGTTCGATTATCACGATGGTGACGTGTACTGGTGTACCGCTGACTTCGGTTGGGTAACCGGCCACAGCTACATCCTGTACGGCCCGCTGGCCAATGGCGCCATCACCCTGCTGTTTGAAGGTGTGCCCAACTATCCGGACAGCTCCCGCATGGGGCAGGTGGTGGACAAGCACCAGGTCAACATCCTGTATACCGCACCGACCGCTATCCGTGCCCTGATGGCCGAAGGCGAGTCCTGCATGAGCGGCACCAAGCGTGACAGCCTGAAGCTGCTGGGTTCTGTGGGTGAGCCGATCAACCCGGAAGCCTGGGAGTGGTACCACCGGGTGATCGGTAACAGCAAGTGCCCGATTGTGGACACCTGGTGGCAGACCGAGACCGGCGGCATCCTGATTTCTCCGCTGCCGGGCGCAGTAGACCTGAAGCCGGGCTCCGCTACCCTGCCGTTCTTTGGCGTGCAGCCAGCGCTGGTGGATAACGAAGGTAATATCCTGGAAGGCAAGACCGAGGGCAACCTAGTCATCATGGACAGCTGGCCGGGCCAGATGCGCACCATCTACGGTGACCATGAGCGCTTCATCCAGACTTACTTCAGCACCTACAAGGGCATGTACTTCACCGGTGACGGTGCCCGTCGCGACGAAGACGGTTACTACTGGATTACCGGCCGTGTGGACGACGTACTGAACGTATCCGGCCACCGCCTGGGTACTGCCGAAGTTGAAAGCGCGCTGGTTGCCCACGAAAAAGTGGCCGAAGCCGCTGTTGTAGGCTATCCGCACGAGATCAAGGGGCAGGGCATCTACGTTTACGTAACCCTGGTTCAGGGCGAAGAGCCGTCTGACGAACTGAAGAAAGAACTGGTGCAGTGGGTGCGCAAGGAAATCGGCCCGATTGCCTCTCCGGACGTGATCCAGTGGGCGCCTGGACTGCCCAAGACAAGATCGGGCAAGATTATGCGCCGGATTTTGCGTAAGATTGCCGCTAACGAGCACGATCAGTTGGGTGATACTTCTACCCTGGCTGATCCGGGCGTAGTGGATGAGCTGATCGACAGCCGGGCGTTCAGGTAACGCCGGCCCTCGACAGCCCTTAACCTGAGAGGAATCTGTTGAATGACACAAACAATTATCGTCGCTGATGATCACCCGTTGTTTCGGGCAGCATTGAAACAGGCGGTCAATCAGGCGGTGCCGGATGCCGAGACCGTAGAGGTCGACAGCATCAAGGCCCTGCAGGCGGCGGTAGAGTCGCACCCGGATGCCGATCTGATCCTGCTGGATCTGAATATGCCGGGTGCCCACGGCTTCTCGGGTCTGGTGTTCATGCGTGGCCAGTACCCGGGCTTGCCGGTGGTGGTTGTGTCAGGATCGGAAGACTTGCAGGTTATGCGCCGTTCGGTGGACTACGGTGCCTCCGGGTTCATTCCCAAGAGTGCACCACTGCCAACCATTACCGAGGCCATTCAGGCGGTTCTGGAAGGTGATGTCTGGCTGCCGGAAGGCGTAGCGGACAAGATCGAACGCATGCAGGCTGAAACCACGGACTTCTCGGAGCGCCTGGCGTCACTGACGCCGCAGCAGTTCCGGGTGCTGGGTATGCTGGCCGAGGGGCTTCTGAACAAACAGATCGCCTATGATCTGGATGTTTCAGAGGCGACCATCAAGGCGCATATCACAGCGGTGTTCCGCAAGCTTGGGGTTCGTAACCGGACCCAGGCGGTGATTGCCATTCAGCAGATGGAGCTGGATCCTTCGGAGCAGTCGCTTTCGGGGGGCTGAGGTTTTAGCTTACTTTGATGTTTCGAAACGGGAGCTTGTTGGCTCCCGTTTTTTTTGCCCTTGAGTTTAGGTGCAGCGCCGGACATCAGTGATTGCTTTTCAGAACACATCTGTTCTTTATTTTTGTGTGTTCGTCACTTGTTAAGCCTTCCGCCATTGTTTCATTTTGTTTGTTGTTGTATTTTTCAGCTAACAAGTGTGCGCTGAAAGCTTGGCGCATGGTGACTTCAATCAACAGTAAGCGTGGACAGGTAACCGATGAACGCAGCAGTGAAACAGGGAACGGCGGCGACGGCCGTGTTTGGAAAGCCGGATGAACGGGAACTCCGGGACAGGATGAAGAAGGAACTTCCGGCTGATACGTTTAAAGCTCAAACCTGGCGGGTGATCTGGTTTTTGCCGTTGCAGGCGGTTATCTGGGCCGGGTTGGCGGTTATTTTGCTGGCGGGTTTGCCGTGGTATGCCAATCTCGGGCTGGGACTGCTGGTGGGGCATACCATTGGTTGCCAGGCGTTGTTGGCCCATGAGGTTTTGCATGGCGCGCTGGGAATGAGCCGGCGGTGGCAGAATTTCTTTGGTTGGCTGGGGTTCGGCCCGTTGCTGGTGCCGCCGGAGTTCTGGCGGAAGTGGCACAACGTAGTGCACCACGCCAACACCAACACCGGCGACACCGACCCGGACAGCTTCGGCACCCTGCGCCGCTACAAAACCAACCCCGGCCAGAAGAAGTTCCACAAACTGGCCCCGGGTTCCGGCACCTGGCACAGCTACCTGTTCCTGACCTACTCCTTCACCTTCCACGCCCAACTGGTGCTGTGGATTCAGGCCAGGCACCGAAAACAGTTCAAAGGCTTCAACCGCAAGCAGGCCATTGCCCAAGTGTTCGCATGCCTGGCCTTGTGGGCAGCCCTGGCAGTGGTTTCCGGCCCGCTCGCCGTGTTCACGGTGCTGATCCCGTTCATGACCGCCAACGCCCTGGGGCAGGGATACATCCTCACCAACCACTTCCTGCGCCCGCAGACGCCTACGAACAATCCACTGGATAATTCCATGAGCCTGCGCTGCAACCCGATACTGGATCGACTGCACTTCCGCTTCAGCCACCACATCGAACACCACTTCTTCCCGAAAATGGGCCACAACATGGCTCCAAGGGTTCGCAAATGGCTGGAGGAAAACGAGCCGGTGCCAGACAAAGGCTCCAAAGCACTAGCTCCCCGCGTAACCCAGCTCCTTGTTAACGAGGTTAAACAGCTCCCCTCCCTGGTGCCACCGGTCAAAGTTCTCCAGGAACTGATCGGTCAGCGCCCGCTTCCAGCCGATGAAATCGCCCGCCATGTGCGCCGTCATAATCACATTCTCCCGCTCCCACAACGGATGATCAGACGGCAACGGCTCCTCCTCGAACACATCCAGCGCCGCCCCGGCAATCTCGCCTTCATCCAGCGCCTTCACCAGGTCCCCGGTTTTCACAATCGGCCCACGGCCAATGTTGATCAGGCGGGCAGATTTCTTCATCACCGCAAAGGCCTTGGTATCAAACAACCCCTCGGTCTGGGGCGTCAGCGGTGCCGCAATCACCACAAAATCCGCGTGCCGGAGCTGGTCATAAAGTTCGTCATTGCCGTGCACTGCTTCAAAGTCCGGGTCTGTCTTTCGGGGAGTGCGGGCAATGCCGTGGGGGTGCATGCCGATGGCCTTCACCAGCCGGCCGATCTGCCGGCCGATGGAGCCCGCGCCCACCACCAGCACCTGCTTGCCTTCTGCCCGCTCGGTATCCCGGTGCTGCCACTGGTGCTTGTCTTGAAGGCGGATGGAGCGGGGAAAGTCCTTGGCGAACATCAGAATGCTGCACAACACATATTCGGCAATAGTGCGGTCGAAAATACCCCGGGCGTTGGTGACGATAACATCGCTCTTGATCAACGCCGGAAACATCAGGGCATCTACCCCGGCACTGGTGGCGTGAATCCATTGCAGGCGGTCTGCAGCCGGCCAGGCGGCTTCCAGCGCTTCGGTGCGGAAGTCGGTCACCATCATCACGTCGGTTCCGGGCAGGGTGTCCCGCAGGGTTTGTTCGTCCCAGGCAAAGCGCACTTCGGCCCGTGCCTTGACGGCTTCGATGCCGGCCGGGGCATCTTCGCCCGGGGCGGTCAGAACAGTGATAACTGGTTGGCGGGATTCGGTCATTTCAACTCCGGAGATTGCTGAAGGCGTTTAATGGTCTTTTTATAGTCTGGTAGCGGGGCCGGCCGGGGTCAATGTTGGCGGTTTCCTTGTACCTCTCATTTTTCGTGACTACGCTGCAATCAGGCCTTTATTTCCTGATGCGTGGAGGTGCATATGGCAGACCCGGTGAACAAGGACACAGGTGAGTCCAAGCCGCGGAAAATGAAGTACCGTAAGGCGAAGGCCAGCTGGAACCCGGCCATGCAGGCCATCCCGGTATCCGGCATTCGCCGCCTTGTGAATATGGCAGCCACCATGAAGGATGTGATCCATCTTTCCATCGGCCAGCCGGACCTGCCAACGCCGAAACATATTATCGACGCCTATGTGGATGCCCTGAACGCCGGCCAGACCGGCTACACCATGGACGCCGGCCTGCCGGAGTTGCTGGTGGCGCTGCGGGACTACTACGGCAAGCGATATAACCGCAAACTCACCCGCGATAACATCCTGGTGACCAGCGGCGCCACCGAGGCCATGTACCTGGCCATTTCCGCCACTTCGGCCCCTGGGCGGCAGTTCATCGTGACGGACCCGTCTTTCCTGCTATACGCGCCACTGATCCGCATGACCGGGGGCGAGGTGAAGTTCATCCCCACCAGAGCAGAGAACGACCACCAGCTGGACCCGGACGAAGTGATCCGGGCCATGGGCTCGCGCACCTTCGCGTTGATCCTGAACAACCCGAATAACCCCACCGGCGCGGTTTACCCCCGCAGTACCGTGGAGACCATACTGGAAGAATGCGCCTACCGGGGCATCCAGGTGTACGCCGACGAGGTGTACGACCACATGCTGTTTGATGACGATGACTTTGCCAGTGTGCTCAACTGCTCTATGGACCTGGACAACATCATGTGCATCAGCAGCTTCTCCAAGACCTACAGCATGGCCGGGCTGCGGGTAGGCTGGGTGATTTCCAGCCAGGCCGCTATCAAGTCCCTGCGCCGGTATCACATGTTCACCACGTCGGTGGCCAACACACCCGCCCAGTTTGCCGGGGTGGCCGCACTGAACGGCGACCAGCAATGCGTAAAGGATATGGTGGATATATACCGGGAGCGGCGGGACAAGATTGTGGACCTGATTGACCAGACGCCATACCTCACCGGCTACAAGCCCGGCGGCGCCTTCTATGCCTTCCCGAACCTGCCGCCCCATGTGGACGGCTCTGATGTAGCCTTGCGGATGCTCAAGGAAACCGGCGTTTGTGCCGTGCCCGGGGATGCCTTTGGCGAAAGCTGCACCAACGCCTTGCGCTTCAGCTTCTCCACTCCCTGTGAGCGGCTGGATGAAGCCTTCGACCGGATCATCCCCTGGATGGCCAAGCAACAGTTCTGATACCGGAGTTTAAGTTGTCAGTGCCCCGGAGATGCCGCACTATAGTGGCATTTCCGAGGAGACTGACTTATGACGGACGTATTGAAACCTTTCCTGAGACTGGCTGCGCTGTTTGCCGTGGTGCTGGTCAGCGGCTGTGCCAGCTTTTCCCCGTATTCCATTTCCGAAGGTGAAATCGAAGGCCACCTGAAAAATGCCGTGGCCAAGTACGACCGTGAGCAGCTGAACAGCGGCTCGCCGCTCAGCCTGAGCCTGAGTGATGCGGATATTACCCTGGGGCCGGACGGTCGCGATGTGGCGGTGATCGACCTGAAAGGGCAGGTGGCCCTGAATGCGTTGATGACCAGACTGCCGGTGGATCTGGCCCTGAAAGTGGAAGGCGCCCCGGTCTACGACAGTCAGGAAAAAGCCGTGTATATCCGCCGGCTGCAGTTGCTGGAAAGCTCCGTGGATTCACCCTTCTTCAAGGGCGACCTGGCGCCGGTTACCGATACCGTGATGCGGGTGGTGGCCCAGATGCTGGAAACCATGCCGGTGTATCGGCTGGATGAAACCGATACCGCCCAGCGGATGTTCGGCCTGGTGCCCATGGATATCCGGGTAGCCCCGGGTCGGCTGGAGTTTGTAATGGCGGAGTAACCTACCTCGATTGCTGACCGGCATCCATAAAAAACGCCAGGTGGTTTCCCGCCTGGCGTTTTTCGTTGTTGCCGGTTTAAGGATCAGGCGGTGGCTTTAAGGGCTTCCTCGAAGATTCCGCACGCCTCGTCAATCTGCTGTTCGTTGACGATCAGCGGCGGCAGCCAGCGTACGATTTCCTGGTAGGGGCCGCAGCGCAGCATCAGCAGGCCCCGCTTCTCGCATTCCTTGAGAATCTTGCCGGCCCGCTCGCCGTCCGGGCATTCGCCCCGGCGCATTTCCACCCCGATCATCAGGCCCTTGCCACGCACATCGGCCATGTCCGGGTAGTCTTTCTTCAGGTTATGCAGGTTGTCCCACAGGCGTTTGCCCATGCGGTCGGCGTTCTGCACCAGGCCTTCTTCCTGGATCACCTCGATGGTTGCGATGGCCGCGGCTGCAGCCACTGCGTTACCGCCGTAGGTGCCGCCCTGGGAGCCGGGCCAGCCCTTGGCCATGGTTTCCTCAGACGCCGCCAGCGCGGAAATCGGGAAGCCGCTGGCCAGCCCCTTGGCAATCATGATGGCATCCGGCGTTACCCCGAAGTGCTCGTGGGCCCAGAACTTGCCGCTGCGGCCGAAGCCGGCCTGAACTTCATCGAATACCAGCATGATGCCGTGCTTGTCGCAGCGTTCCCGCAGCCCCTGCATAAAGCGGGCATTGGCGGGCACGTAGCCACCTTCCCCCTGAACCGGCTCGATCAGCATGGCAGCGGTTTCTTTCGGGGCGGAATAGGTGACAAAGATGCGGTCCAGTTCTTTCAGGCAGAAATCGGTGGCTTCGTCTTCACTCCAGCCGTAGTGGAAGGCGTGGGGGAAGGGGGAAACCACGACACCACCCATCATCGGGCTGACCCCGGCCCGAAGGCCGACGCTGGAGGTGGTCATGGACAGCGAGCCCATGGTGCGGCCATGGAATCCGCCATGGAACACAATGATGTTGGGCCGGCCGGTTACCTGCCGTACCAGCCGGATGGCCCCCTCGGCCACTTCGGTGCCGGCGTTGGAGAAGAAAAAGGCATTGAGCGGATCTGGTGTGAGCGCACCGAGTTTTTCCGCCAACTCCGGTAACCGGGGATTCATCACCGTGGTGGCCTGGGCGTGAATCATGGTGGCCACCTGTTTCTGGGCGGCTTCCACCACTTTCGGGTGGCAATGGCCGGTACTGGTTACCCCGATACCCGAGGTGAAATCCAGGTAGCGACGGCCGTCTGTATCAACAATGTAGGCGCCTTCGCCCTTGGCGGCGGTGATGCCGGTAGCCTGCTTGAGCAGGGGAGAAAGTTTGCCTTTGTGGTCGGTCATGGATACCTCCCGAAGTGAATGGAACAGCTCTCTATTGCAGCCTAGTCACGGGGCCAGCCGTTTACAAATAGCGTCGCCGATTTCACGGGTGGCGCGCCGGTCTCCGCCGTGTTCGGCCAGGTCTGCCGCCACCGCATCGAACAGTTCTTTGCCGGCCTGGGCCAGGGTCGGGTCTTTACGGCCCAGCCAGTCGAGCATGCGGGCGGTGGTGAACAGCATGGCGGTGGGGTCGGCAATGCCCTGGCCGGCGATATCCGGGGCGCTGCCGTGGGTAGGCTCGAACATCGACGGCATGTCCGGGTCTGTGGGGTTCAGGTTGCAGGAGGGGGCCACTCCCATGCCGCCGGAGATCACTGCGGCCAGGTCAGTCAGGATGTCGCCCTGCAGGTTGCTGGCCACCACCACGTCAAAGGCCCACGGGCTGGATACAAACTTCATGCAGGCGGCATCCACCAGCTCGTGGTGGGTGGCCACATCCGGGTATTCCCGGGCGATGTCCTCGAACACCTCGGTGTACATGTCGCCCCAGTAACGCAGGGCATTGCGCTTGGTTATCAGGCACACCTGGCTTTCACAGGTGGAACCGTCGCACCGGTGGAAGCTGCGGGTGCGGCCGTCCTGAACGCGCTCGGCGGCGCGCTGGCGGGCCTGCTCGAAACCGTAGCGGATAATCCGCTCGGTGGCCCGGCGGGTGAATACTTCCATCTGGGTCGCCACTTCATCCGGCGTGCCCTGGCGCAGGCGGCCACCCTGGCTGACATACTCGCCTTCACTGTTTTCGCGGATCACCAGCATGTCGATGTCCCTGGCACGGTCATCTTTCAGGTACTGGCGGGCGCCGGGCAGTAACCGGGCCGGGCGTTCGCACACCCACTGGTCAAAGCCTTTGCGCATCTCCAGCAGGGGTGCAAGGGACACGCTGTCCGAAAGCAGGTAGCGGTTGGTGTCATCGATCGGCCCGGGGTCGCCCAGCGCGCCCAGCAGAATGGCGTCGTAGGCATTCAGTTGCTGCAGGGCATCCTTCGGCCAGCTTTCGCCGTATTCCTCATGCCAGGCGTGTGAGGGCCAGGGAAACCGTGTCCACTCCAGGGCCAGGTCGTGCTTTGCACGCAGGGTTTCCAGGCAGCGGACGGCTTCAGCCACCACTTCCGGGCCAATGCCGTCACCGGGGGTGACGGCGATGCGAGCGGTCTGGGCCATTCCCGAACCTCCTTCATGCTTTGCTGTAGGGTGTGATGCAACACCGTCAGTGTAGTTCCCGGCAGGTCAGATGCCAGTGGCAAAGCCGTGTTTCCGGATTTGTTGTTTTACCCCTGAAGACATGCTGGCTATAGTGGCAGGTAATTGATTTCTGGAACGGCTTACTCAGCCGGATTGTGGCTGAGGGGGTGGAAGTGCCCGAAGAGTATTACTGGCTGCGATCCTAGGGCATTGTGCTGTATCAGGGCTATCTGTTCGCCCGGCCCGGATTCGAGTGCCTGCCGGAGCCGGTGTTCCCCGATTGATCATGTTTTAACAGGATGCCCACGTGCTGTATCGGATAATTACCCTGATTGGCGGCCTGGTGTTTGTGGCCGCACTGTTTGCCCTGGTGTGGTTCTTCTGCAAGAAGTTCCTGGAGCACCACAATGTGACCGACCAGACCTCTGACCGGGCCATGGTGCTGGCCACCTGGACCTTTGCCGGTATTGCCATCGGGCTAGTGTTTGCCGTGGTAGGTGCCTTTGTACTGGGCCCTTGGGCTTTCTATCGCACTCTGCGGGGCCACGGTGTGAACATTTCCGATGGCGCCGCCATCTGGTGGGGATTCGGGATTGTGGCGGTGTCGCTGGGCATTACCGCCACCGGCTTCTTCGGTTTCCTGATGCTGGTGGGGGCTTACTGATTCCCCGACAGGCTCCGCAGCAGGTCCCGGAACCACACCAGCGCCGGTTCGCCTTCATAGGCCTTGTGCCAGTACAGGTGCACGTCTAACGACGGCAGCTGTGCCGGCGGGCTCATCACCTGAATATCGGAACGCTCGGCGATAATCCGGGCGTAGGTTTCCGGCATGGTCAGCAGCAGGTCTGAATTTTCCACCACCCGGCAGGCGGCATAGTAATGCTGGCACCGCAGGCGGATATTGCGGCGAACGCCACGGCGAGACAGCTCGAAATCCTCAATGCCCGGCCCCTCGGTTCGGGACGACACCAGCACGTGTTTCGCCGCCAGATAGCTGTCCATATCCAGCCCGCCTTTCACCACCGGGTGCCCTCCACGGGCCAGCACCACCAGCCGGTCCTGCCGCAGTAATTCATGGCTGGTGTGATTGCTCACCGGCAGCAGCACATCAATGGCAAAGTCCAGCTTGCCGGCGGCCAGCTGGGTTTCCATATCCCGCCGCGGAATTCGCTGGCTGACGATTTCCATTTCCGGGTAAGGCTCCAGCCGGTTCATAAGCTGGGGCAGGAAGGTGGACTCCAGCACATCCCGCAAACCGAGCGAGTAGGTTTTACGCTGTGTGGCCGGGTCAAAGGCGTGGAACTGGTTCACCGCACTCTGGACCTGGTTCAGCCCCGGGCGCATAGACTCCAGAAACCTCCGAGCCAGCGGCGTGGGCACCATCTGGTTACCCTGGCGGGTAAACAGCGGATCGTTGAAGTGATCCCGCAAACGGGCCAGGGAATGGCTGATGGCGGGCTGGGTCAGGTGCAGGGCCTTGGCGGCACGGGTCAGGCTGCCTTCCCGGTAGATGGTGTCGAAAACGTGCAGCAGGTTCAGGTCCAGTCGATTGAGGGCCATGTGGGAATCCGTTATCTGAATTAGTGGTGCTAATGATAAATGATAAGAACAATTCAGTCGCGTAATAGAGCATCGGCTCCTAGACTGTTTGCCATCTGACTGAAAGTGCGCCCCCAACGGGGCAGGCAAGCGCGAGGAGCTGCACCATGGATTTCAACATTTCCGAGAAAGGCCAGGATTACCTCAACCGCGTGAAAAAATTCATGCGTGACGAGATCTATCCCATCGAAGAGCAGTACCACAAGGAGCTTGCCTCCCAGGATAACCGCTGGGTAGTACTGCCGGTCATCAAGGAACTGAAGGAGAAAGCCAAGGCCCAGGGCCTGTGGAACATGTTCTTCCCGGACGACAAATACGGCTGCGGCCTGCTGAACTCCGACTACGCCCTGATTGCCGAAGAAACCGGCCGCAGCTTCATCGCCCCGGAAATCTTCAACTGCAACGCGCCGGACACCGGCAACATGGAAGTGCTGATCCACTACGGCTCTGAAGAACAGAAAGCCGAGTGGCTGCCGAAACTGCTGAGCGGCGAAATCCGCTCCGCCTTCTGCATGACTGAACCGGCCGTGGCTTCCTCCGATGCCACCAACATGGAAGCCACCGCCACTGTTGAAGGCGACGAAGTCGTGCTGAACGGCCGCAAATGGTGGAGCACCGGCATCGGCCACCCTGACTGCAAAGTTGGCATCTTCATGGGCGTAACCGACCCGGACGCCCAGAAACATCGCCGCCACTCCATGGTGCTGGTTCCGCTGGATGCCCCGGGCATCACCATCGAGCGCATGCTGCCGGTCTTTGGCGCCTACGACGAGCCCTACGGCCACGGCCAGGTGTTGTTCGACAACGTACGTTTGCCCAAAAGCGCCATCATCGCCGGCCCCGGCCGCGGCTTCGAAATCGCCCAGGGCCGCCTTGGCCCGGGCCGCGTACACCACTGCATGCGCGCCATCGGCGCTGCTGAACGCACTCTGGAGATCATGATCAAACGCGCCATGACCCGCGAAGCCTTCGGCCGCCCGATCGCCAAACTAGGCGGCAACCCGGACATCATCGCCAATGCCCGAATGAACATCGAACAAGCTCGGCTTCTAACCCTGAAATGCGCCTGGGCGCTGGACACCAAGGGCATCATGGGCGCCTTGCAGGAAGTCTCCATGATCAAGGTAGTGGTGCCGAAGATGCTGCAGCAGATCGTGGATGACGCGATTCAGATTCACGGCGGGGCCGGTGTCAGCGACGATGATTTCCCGCTGACAGCGTTATTCGGCTACGCTCGGGTTCTGAGATTAGCCGATGGCCCGGACGAAGTTCATCGAGCCATGGTGGCCCGGTTGGAGCTCCGGAAGTACAAGTCCTGACGTTGGTTCGGGCTTGGGAGCAGGGTGTTCGTCTTGGCCGCCAGTATTGGTGATGGGAGCGGGTGGGTTGGGGGTTCTGAAAACCGCTCCTTACGGCACCCCTACGGGGTCCGGCCTGCAATCACAGATTGCAGTCGTTCGGCTGTCGCATGAAGCTTTGCTTCATAAGCGCTCGGCCGAACCCCTGTGGCGCTTCTGCTCCGCCATCCATGGCTCCGCACATTTTCAGAACCCCCAACCCACCCGCTCCTTCAGACTGCGGAGAGGGATGACCGAGTGAAAACACTCTATGCCGTGAGGCATTAAGGATGTGCCAGCTAGATTTGGTTTTTTGAACAGCTGACTAGAGAGTATGGGAGTTGGTGCTGGAAGGGCCTGTCCAAAAATTTCGTAGGCCATGGATGGCCGGAGAGAAGCGCACATGGATGTGCTCGTAGCGGTTTTTGGACAGGCCCTTCCAGCACCAACTCTTACTCAATAAGAACATGAACTCAAACGTAAAAACGGTGAGCACGAACATGACACAGAGGGTATTCATAACCGGCGGGGCCAGTGGCCTGGGCCGGGCGATTGCATTGCGGTACGCCAAAGAGGGCGCGAAAGTCTGCATCGGGGACATCAACCCGGAACAGGGTGTAGCCGTTGAGGCAGAACTGAACAACGCCGGTGGCGAAGGATACTTTGTTGAATGCGATGTACGCCGCCTGAGCGACTTCGAGAAAGTCCGCGATGACCTGGTACAGAAATGGGGCGGTGTGGACGTGGTCGTCAACAACGCCGGCGTCGCCTCCGCAGGCTCCATCGAAGACACCACCATGGCAGACTGGGAATGGATCCTCGACATCAACGTACTGGGCGTTGTCCGTGGCTGCAAAGCCTTCACCCCGCTGTTCAAGGAACAAGGCTCCGGCGCGTTTGTGAACGTAGCCTCCATGGCCGGGCTTATGCTTGCCCCCTTGATGAACAGCTACAATGTGTCTAAAGCCGGCGTGATTGCCCTTTCGGAAACCCTCAGCCAGGAGCTTCGGGATGCCGGTATTCATGTCAGCTGCGTGTGCCCGGCGTTTTTCCAGACCAATCTGACCAGCAGCATGCGCTCGGACATTCCCGGTATCCAGCAGAACGTGAACAAGCTGATGAAGCGCTCCAGCATTACCGCTGAAGACGTGGCCGAGGATATTTTCCGCAGTGTGAAAGACAAGGATTTCTGGGTGCTGCCCCACGCCAAGGAGCGTCGTATGTGGGTGCTCAAGCGCCATGCGCCCTGGGCGTTTGACTGGCTGATGCACCAGGAAACCAAGCGCTGGATGAGCAAGATGGGTGGCAAGGCGAAAGCCTGAACGGATGACAGGAGAGAATGAATGACACAGATCGACCAGGCCGTAGACATCCGCGAGGGCGAAGAGCTGGATGTTGGCGCTGTTGACCGGTTTATGAAGCAGGCCATTCCGGGCCTGGAAGGCCAGCCGAGCATCAAGCAGTACCCGGGTGGTGCGTCCAACCTGACCTATCAGGTGGATTACTGCGACCAGTCCTACGTGCTGCGCCGGCCGCCGTTCGGCAAGATTGCCAAGTCCGCCCACGACATGCTGCGGGAAGCGCGGGTGATGGAGGCGTTGAAGCCAGTCTATCCCTACGTGCCCAACATTGTTGCCATTTGCGACGATCACAGTGTACTGGGGTGTGATTTCTATGTAATGGAGCGCCTGAAGGGCATCATTCTGCGCCAGGATTTCCCGAAGGATTTGGAATTGAGCGCCGAAGACACTCGCAAACTGTGCCTGAACGTGATCGACAAGCTGGTGGATCTGCATACGGTGGACGCCAAGGCCGCAGGCCTGGACAAGCTGGGCAAGGGCGCGGGTTACGTGCAGCGGCAGATTGGCGGCTGGAGCGACCGCTTCCGCAAGGCCCGTACCGACGATGTCGGTGACTTCGAAGAGGTCATGGCCTGGCTGAACGATAAGATGCCGGATGATATCGCTCAGGTGGTTATTCACAACGACTACCGTTTCGACAATGTGGTGCTGAACCCGGACAACCCGTTTGAAGTGATTGGCGTGCTGGACTGGGAAATGGCCACTATTGGTGATCCGCTGATGGACCTGGGCAACAGCCTGGCCTACTGGATTGAAGCGGACGATGAAGGCCCGTTCCAGATGCTTCGGCGCCAGCCCACCCACCGCCCTGGCATGCTGACCCGGAAGGAAGTGGTGGACTACTACATGGAGAAGTCCGGATTTCGTGCCGAAAAGTTCGATTTTTATGAAATCTATGGCCTGTTCAGGCTGGCGGTGATCATCCAGCAGATCTATTACCGCTTCTACCACGGCCAGACCAAGGACAAGCGCTTTGCTGCCTTCGGCCATGCCGCCAACTACCTGGAAAAGCGCTGCCAGCGGCTGATCAGCGAGAGCACCCTGTAATGGCCACCATCTATCTGGTACGCCATGGCCAGGCCAGTTTTGGCAAGGAAAACTACGATCAGTTGTCTCCCCGCGGCTGGGAGCAGGGCAAGATCCTGGGCCGCTGGCTGGCGGACAAGGTGGAGCCCGGCGCCATTTTTGGTGGCAACCTTCAGCGCCATCGTGAAACCGTGGAAGCCATCGCCACCGGCTATGGCTCGGCCTTGCCGGGGATGCAGGTGCTCGAGGGCCTGAACGAATTCGATCACCTGCAAGTGGTGGAGCGCCTGCGCCCGGAGTGGGCCGATAAACAGGTAATGGCGCGGGACCTGGCCAGCTTTCCCAAACCAGCCAAAGCGTTCCAGCAAGCGTTCGAGAAAGCTGTGGCCCGCTGGGTCAGTGGCGAGTACGACCACGAATACGCCGAAACCTGGATCGGTTTCCGGCAGCGGGTCGGTGCAGCGCTGGATGAGTTGATCGAGCTGGCGGGCGGCGCTGATGTGATCGTGTCCACCTCCGGCGGCCCCATTGCAGTGATTGCCCAGCATCTGCTGGAGCTCTCAGACCGCAAGGCGCTGGAGATGAACAACGTGATCGCCAATACCAGCGTGTCCCACATCCTGTATTCCGGTCCCCGGCGCAGCCTGGCCGTATTCAACAACTACAGCCACCTGGAAGCGGAGAACCCTTCCCTGGTGACATTCCGATAATTCTTTACCCGAAAACCAAGAGGGAACCCCATGAGCAACCTGAACCTGTTTGATCTGAGCGGCAAAGTCGCCCTGGTAACCGGTGCCAGCCGCGGCATTGGCGAGAGCATTGCCCGCACCCTGGCTCATTACGGCGCCCATGTGATTGTCAGCAGCCGCAAGATTGACGGTTGCGAAGCCGTGGCCAGCAGCATCCGGGAAGATGGCGGCAGCGCCGAAGCCTTCGCTTGCCACATTGGTGAGATGGACCAGATTGAAGCGGTGTGGGAACACATTGCCAAAGAGCACGGCAAGCTGGATATCCTGGTCAACAACGCTGCCGCTAACCCGTACTTTGGGCCGGTGGAAGATACCGATTTAGGTGCCTTCAACAAAACCGTAGACGTGAACATCCGCGGCTACTTCTTCATGTGTGCCCGTGGCGCTCAGATGATGAAGAAGAACGGAGGCGGTTCTATTGTGAACGTGGCGTCGGTTAACGGTGTGAACCCCGGCCACTTCCAGGGCATCTACTCGGTAACCAAGGCGGCGGTGATTTCCATGACCAAGTCCTTCGCCATGGAACTAGGCCAGCAGAATGTGCGGGTGAATGCCCTGCTGCCGGGCCTGACCGACACCAAGTTCGCCAGCGCGTTGACCACCAACGAGGCCATCAAGAAACAGGCCATGGCCCACATTCCAATGAAGCGTGTGGCGGATCCGGACGAAATGGCCGGCACTGTGCTGTACCTGGTGTCCAATGCGTCCAGTTACACCACCGGCGCCTGCATTAACGCGGACGGTGGTTACCTGACCGTTTAACGATTGCAGCGTAGCCAAACAAAAAGCCCGGATGACGGAAAATCATCCGGGCTTTTTGTTTGGCTGAATGAAAATTCAGCTACAAGTGAGGGTGGTGAAGTCGCCGTTCAATTCGCCGGCCTTGGCCAGCAGATGTTCCTGGTGCCGGCTGCTGCCTGCCTGCAGCAGGTTATGCATCAGCTCTGCCATGGCTTGCTGGCTCTCATCCAGCATTGCCTGGTACTCAGGCCCCCGGGCTGTCTCCGAGTTCACCACCAGCTCCCGGATATTGGCACTGAAGCCGGGTTGGTTCCGGGTTTCCAGCGTGGCCAGAAGGGCTTTTTGCCAGTTCTCCCGACCTTGCAGCCAGATTTCGGTTTGCCGGCCCCGGTCGGCAGACCAGGCCTCAACCAACGCCTGCTGCTGCGAATTCAGTGAACCCAGCCAGCGTTCCAGCCGCTCGCTGGTTCTTTCCGCCCGGGCCCTGGCTGTTTCCTGCTCGGTGCCAGCCAGCATTTCGTCTTCCAGTTCCCGCTGATCACGGGCCATGTTCCGGGCCAGCTCCTGAACCTGGTCATCTGACAGGGTTTTCAGCAGGTTGACTGCGACCGGCACGGCCCGGTCGAGCAAGTCCGGGATAAAGGCAGTGAGCTGCTGGCGGTGGTAGTGAATAGTATCGACATCGGGCGTGCCGCGGGCCAGGTCGGTTTCCAGTTCATCCAGCCAGAGGGTATAGCGGGGAAGCTCCGCGGAGCAGTGCCACTGGCGCAGGGCATCAAGGTCCCGGTTCAGGGTGGCTTTTTGTTCACCGGTCAGGTCGACGTAGTCTTCCACCCACCAGACCACACCCCAGTTGGCATAACGGTAGGCCAGTTTGGTTGAGCTGCACCCGGCAAGTATCAGCATCAGGACTGCGAGGCCGAGGAAGCCAGGGCGTTTGCTGAGCCTTCGATGATCCATCATGAAAGTCTCTCGGTAATAAGCCGTATGGAAAAATGTTGCATGCTTACTAAGATGCAAGCCTTACCTATACAATACGCCATCGCCGGCGGAACAGATGCCGGCAGACCCGATGGAATCCTGGAGTTGGAATGTCAAAGTTTACTGTAGCCCGTGCGCGCCAGTTTATCTTCTCGCTTTATATGTCCTGCATCATGTCGCTGATGATCTCGGGCATTATCACCCTGATCAACACAGGAATGTCGGACGGGTTCTTGTCCCGGTGGATCGGCGCCTGGCTGGTGGCCTGGGCGATCGCCTTTCCGTTGGTGATTTTTATTGCGCCGCTGGCGGGCAAGATGGCCGATGCCACCGTTGCGAGGCTATCAGGCCCGAAATAACTTTCGGGCCTATTGAATAGAGGTACTGGTGGAATCTGCCCGGGACACGGCGGTACCGGTAGGCGGCCGGTAGTGCAGGGAGTGCAGAACCCGGTCGAGTACGGCTCGGCCGTTCCAGGCCGGGGAATTATTGACCATACCAACGATTGCCCAGGTGGTGTTGTTTTCATCGCGGGCAAAGCCTGCAATGGAACGTACGTCTGCCAGGGTACCGGTTTTGATGCGCCCTTCACCATCCATTCCCGTGTTGCGTAACCGCCTGGCCATGGTTCCGTCCATGGCAATGATCGGTAGCGAAGCCATCAGGTCAGAGGCATACCGGCTTTCCCAGGCATGCTGCAGAATTCGGGCACCCTGCCGGGCGGTGATGCGGCCATGGCGGGTCAGGCCGGAGCCGTTGTCGATCACCATGCCAGCGGTGTTGATGCCTTTCTGCTCGAGCCAGTCATAAATGGCCCGGATACCGGCTACCCGGTCATCGTTGTCCGAGTCGTGCCGCACTTCTGCGCCAATGGCCAGAAGCATCTGCCGGGCCATTACGTTGCTGCTCCACTTGTTGATGTCCCGCACCATGGTTACCAGGTCGGGCGAGGTGGTTCGCATGACCAGCCGCAGGTCTTCCGGAGTTTGTTCAAAACGGTCGCCGCCGCTCACGATAATGCCCATTTCTGACAGTACCGTGCGAATGGTCGAGGCCGCGTAGTGATCGTGGGGTAGCAGTGACATATAGGTAGTGGTGCGGCAACCCTGAGGCAGCTCGCCGGTCACCTGCACGGTCACCCGCTGGTCGTCATGAAACACCGGTTGCCATTTGAAGTCCCGACGGGATGGGCAGGGGCCTTCCGGCACGGCGGTTACCCGGTTGTCGATGGTGACTTCGCCAAGGTTGGGGGTGGTCCAGGCCTGGGTGCCACGCTCGTCTGCCCGTACCTGGAAATGCAGCAGGTTCAGGTTGGTGAGGTAGGCCGAGGGCTCCACCAGGAAAGGCGCGTACGGGTTGTTGCCATTATCTTCAAAATGCGGGAAGCCGCCATCAACCCGGAAATAACTGCCGTCCAGCACCAGATCGCCGCTGATGCGGTTTATTCCCATGTCTTTGAGTTCCCTGAGCGTGCCCCACAGCCGCTCCAGGGTCAGCTTCGGGTCGCCGCCGAAGCGTACATAGAGGTTACCTTCCAGGGTATCGCCTACCATCTGGCCGTCGGTCAGAAAATCGGTATTCCAGTGGTGATTGGGGCCAAGCAGTTCCAGGGCGGCGTAGGTGGTTACCAGCTTCATGATGGAGCCGGGGTTCATCAGCTGGTCAGCGTTTACATACTGGTCGATGCCCGGGCCGTTCAGGGGCACGGCGGCAACGCTCAGGCCTTGCTCGTTGTTCAGGGATTTGGAGGCGTAGTCACGGATCTCGGAAGCCCACAGCCCGGAACTGGAGAAGCTTCTGGCCGCATCCTCCTGGCTCTGGGCCAGTGCCGGCGCGTTGAGTGAGAAGGCCGTAGCCGCAGCAATCAACAGACGGCTGGATTTTGAAAATCTCCAGAGTGAGCATGCACTCACCCTTGAACCTTGCAGTCGCATGGCCTGAGTCCCTTGTTAGCTTCTTTTCCTACCATAGCCCATCTTACGGGTTTGTACTATGCAAAAAAGTGATACATGACGTTAAAAAATGACAGTAGCCACGTTGTTTCTATTGAAGTTTTGTTTCAATTTTCCGCTGGGCTTTGTGAATCAGTGAGTTACTGTGACCCCGGGTTTGTGACCCTGCAGCCAATGGTGAGTGCAAAATATGTGGGACAATGCCTGAAACACTCAACAATAAAGGGAACTCTCCATGTTTCGAGCCCTGAAGCATCAAATTAACGTGCTGGAATCTGTGGCCACCTCTTCGTTCTCGGCCTGGCGCGGGTGTCTTGTGGTCAAGGCCGTGCCGCAACCGGAAAAGCCGCTGATTCTCTTTGACATTGAAGCCTGCCCGTTCTGCCGCAAGGTGAGGGAAGCGTTGACTGCCCTGCACCTGGATGCAGAGATTCGCCCGTGCCCGAAAGGCGGCCGGATTTTCCGGGCGGAAGCCGAGGCCATTGGCGGCAAAAAGCAGTTTCCGTTGCTGGTGGACCAGAACACCGGTGAAACCCTGTATGAGTCAGACGCGATTGTGGAGTACCTGTTCCGCCAGTACGCCAATCGTCCTGTGCCGGGTTATTACAAAGGCAAATCCTGGCAAACCGCCCTTGGCGCGGCAGGCTCTGCCGCCAGTGAGTTGAGGGGCATGCGGGCGAGGCCTGCCAAGCGCCCGGCCCAGGCGCTGCATTTGTGGAGTTTTGAGGGCAGTCCCTTCTCCCGTTTGGTTCGCGAGCGCCTGTGCGAATTCGAAATTCCCTACACTCTGCATAACCTGGGCAAAGAGCATTGGACCGAAATCGGCCCGGCGGTTCAGCGCATCAAGCCCGGCCCCTATGAGCCCGAGGCTGGCGGCAAGCGTGATGCGTTCTTTCAGGCGCACGGTCGGGTACAGGTGCCGTACCTTGAAGACCCCAACACCGGCCAGAAGCTGTTTGAATCTGCCCGTATCCTGGCCTACCTGGAAAAAGAATACGCCATGTGACGCGCAGGCTGCTCCGGGTATGGCAATCGTGCACGGAGCAGGTATCATCGGCGCCGGTAACCTGACAGCCGATTCCGGGAGAGTGCGATGTATACGGGCCAGTGTTTGTGTGGCGAGATCAAGTTTGAATACGATGGCCCGCTTGGCCCCATCGCGTTGTGCCATTGCAGCCAGTGTCGCCGTGCCCACGGCAGTGCCTTTTCGGCCAGTGCGCCGGTTCAGAAAGTGCGTTTTCACTTTACCCGGGGCGAAGACAAGGTGACCGAATTCGAGTCTCGTCCAGGCAAGTACCGGGCCTTCTGCAGCTGCTGTGGCAGCCAGTTATACAGCCGGGTAGACGCCATTCCCGGTATTCTGCGTTTGCGCATCGGCGTGCTTGACGAACCGGTCGGCAAGAAAGCGGCCCAGCATGTTTATGTGGGTTCGAAGTCTGACTGGTTCGATATTACCGATGATCTTCCGCAGTTCGAGAAAACCGAAAGAACCAACGATCCGCACTGACCGTCTATTTCGCCGGAACTATTCGGTAAACCTTGCCCCTTGGTGAATCTGTCAGTAACCAGAGGGCGCCGTCTGGCCCCATTCGTACATCCCGGATGCGCTCTCCCAGCTCGGTCAGTAAATCTTCCTCTTCGGTAACCTTCTCGCCATCAAAACTCAGGCGCACCAGTTTGCGCATTTTCAGCGCACCAACAAACACATCACCTTGCCACTGGGGAAACAGCTCTCCGGTATAGAACGCCATGCCCGATGGCGCGATGGAAGGATCCCAGTAGTGCAGGGGATCGGCCACGCCCTCCATGGTGGTTCTGCTGGAAATCGGAACGCCTGAGTAATCAATGCCGTAGGTCACCTTCGGCCAGCCGTAATCGTTGCCAGCCCTGATGATATTGATTTCATCGCCACCCCGGGGGCCGTGTTCGTGGCTCCAGACCTCACCGGTGTCCGGGTGCAGGGTCATGCCCTGAATGTTGCGGTTGCCGTATGTGAAGAAGGTGTTGTTGATGTCCGAATTGCTGAGGAAGGGATTGTCAGGTGCGGGTTCTCCGTTAATGGTGATGCGGTGCACGCCACCGGCGTCGTCTCCGGTATCCTGGGCCCGCTCCATTTCGCCGCGGTCACCAACAGAAATGTATAGATAGCCATCCTGGCCAAACACCATGCGCCCGGCAAAGTGCCGGGTGGTGTTGCCTCGCGGCGAGGCTTCGAAAATCACCTCCGCATCACGCAACGCCTTGCCGTCAAACCTGGCCCGGGCTACCCGGGTTGTCATGCCCTCACGATTTTTGTGGGCATAGCTGAGAAACAGCATCTGGTTATCTTCAAACTCCGGATGCAGCAATACATCCAGCAGGCCGCCCTGGCCGGCAACTACCAACTCGGGCACACCAGTAACCGGCTCCTTGTGCAGCTCCCCGTCGCGAATCACCCGAAGCCGGCCGGCCCTTTCGGTGACCAGTTGCGAGCCGTCTGGCAGGAAGACGAGGCTCCAGGGGTGTTCGAGCCCCTCGGCAACGGTTTCCAGCTGAACACGCCCATTATCGGAATCAAAGGTCTGATCCGCGGTGGCCTGGGTTGCGGCGATAAAGACTCCCAAAGCCAGTGCCAGCGGTTGGTGAAGGAACATAAAAACCTCCTGGTGTGTGCTTCCAGTCGATGCTCTGGCTTTAACCATAGTACCTGGATGCCGTTTCTTCTGAACCTAAGCTCTCTGGGGTTTGTAAAAATAATCTACCAGCTATTTCAAATCATAATGATTCGCATTAATATAATTGTGTCAGGTTTTGACCTTTAATCCTCCCACTCTTGATTCGTTAAACTACGGAGTCGTTTGATGTACCGAAATCCGGAACCCCGTTTTCGCCGCAAGGCCCTGATCACCGCTATTGTGTGCACCAGCTTGTCCGGCATGGCCGCCGCGCAGGAGAACGAACCCACGGCATTGGATGCATTAGACGTGACAGCGCCCCGGAGCCAGGTTACTTCCGAGTCGACGGGCAGTTACATCAGCGGCACAACAACGTCTTCTACCAGAATGGAGTTGACCCACCGCGAAACTCCGCAGGCTGTTACCGTGATCACCCGGGAACAGATGGACGATTTCGCCCAGAACGACATCAATGACGTTCTCGAAGGCACCACCGGTGTCACCGTCGAGTCGGTGGAAACGGACCGCACTTACTACACCTCACGCGGTTTCGACATCAACAACTTCCAGTACGACGGTGTTGGCATGCCAGCGGTATACGACAACGTGCAGGGCGAGCTGGATACCGCCTTCTTTGATCGCGTGGAAGTGGTTCGGGGCGCCAACGGTTTGATGACCGGTTCCGGCAGCCCGGCCGCCACCGTCAACTTCATCCGCAAGCGCCCAACCGCAGACACCAATGCCTCGGTTGCGGTGACTGGTGGTTCCTGGGACAAAAAACGGATTGTCGGTGATGTTTCCGGTGCCGTGTCTGAATCCGGTGCGGTGCGCGGCCGTGTGGTGGCCGGTTATGAGGACAAAGGCTCCTACCTGGACCGGTATAACAACGAAAAGCAGATGTTCTACGGGGTGCTGGAAGCAGACCTGACCGATACCACGTTGCTGACTCTTGGCCACGCCATTCAGACGTCTGATACGGACAGCCCGTTGTGGGGTGCGCTGCCTCTGTTCTACTCCGATGGCTCAGCGACGGATTTTGCGCGTTCAACCAGCACGGCTTCCGACTGGTCCTACTGGGACAACACCCAGCACAACAGCTTTGTTGAATTGCGCCAGGAGCTCGCCGGTGGCTGGAGAGCGACAGGCACGGTGTTTCGGCTGGAGAATGAAAGCGAGTCCGAACTCTTTTACCAATACGGTACGCCTGATCGCCAAACGGGTGAGGGGCTTAAAGCCTATCCGAGCCAATACGACCTGGATGTGACGCAGTGGGTAGTAGATGCATACGCCACCGGTCCGTTCCAGCTGGCTAACCGCACCCATGAGCTGGTGTTGGGAGCATCCTGGTCTCGCTCGGAGACGGTAGACGAGTCCCGCTATGGCCGCGGCATCGGGGATCCATTGCCACCGCTGAATGAGTGGGATGGCAACTATCCCAAGCCCGCTTTCGATAATGGTGTTGGCGGCTCTGACTGGACTGACCGTGAAACGTCTACCTATGCTGCCGCTCGCTGGACGCTGACTGATCAACTCACAGCAATCACAGGGCTCCGTCTGACCTGGCTGGATAACAAGGGGGAGAGCTACGGTGCAACCAAGGAAAGCAGCTACGATGCGGTAGAAACGCCGTATGCGGGCCTGATCTACGACATCAACGATGATCATTCGGTCTACGCCAGCTATACCGAGATTTTCACTCCGCAGACTGAGGTGGACATCAATCGCGATCGACTGGATCCGATTGACGGGGTCAACTATGAGCTGGGCCTGAAAAGTGAGTTTCAGAACGACCGTGTGAACACCACTATTGCTTTGTTCCAGACTGAGCAGAAGAACGTAGCTGAGGCAGCAGGAGTGTTACCCGGGACCAATGATTCTTACTACACCGCTGTGGATGGGTTGACCAGCCGGGGTGTGGAGGCCGAAATAGTGGGTGATCTCACCGACCGAATCCAGCTTTTCGCCGGTTATACCTATGTGGATATTGAGGGCAAGGATGGTAAAGGGGCCAAGTCCTTCGTGCCGGAGCATCTAGCCCAGTTACGTGCTACCTGGAAGGTGCCTGGGGTCGAAGGGTTCAAGCTTGGTGGCAAGGTACGCTGGCAGTCTGAGATTACCCAGGAACAGGGTGTTGCTACCACCGGCCCGAATGCTGGTGAGACCATCGTCACAGAACAGGGGAGCTATGCGGTGCTGGATCTGATGGCTAGCTATGACTTTGCCAGAAACTGGAACGCCACCCTGAACGTGAATAACGTGACCGATGAGAAATATATTGAGAGCCTGAAGAAATTTGGTGCTTCTGCCCAAGGTTTCTACGGTGAACCGGCTAATGCCAACCTGACCGTTTCCTGGGTCTATTAAGCAGTGTCAGGGCAGCCGGCGGTGCTGGCTGCCCTTATTGTTTCAGCCCAAACGTTCTTTACGATAGATCCCACACGTCCCGCAATAGCCACCTCCTGGTAGTAAATATTTGAGGCAGCACCCTTTGCGCTGAGGGATGGCGCACCGCTGTTGGCTGAATTCCGCCGGAATCCAGTCAATATAGCGGTTGGCTTCGCATTTGAACTGCGCCAGCCAGCTACCGGCCTGTTTACACAACTCCTCTGGATTAACCTGGTTCCACACCACCGAATAGGGCGCCCCCAACGCCAGCCCGACACTGCTCCAATAGGCCCCCGGGCTGACACCAAAATGCTGTCGGAACACACCGTACCAATCTTGCATCTGCCCACTCAGAGACTGTATGAACGCCTCAGGCTCCAAGCGCTCCTGTGCACTGGCTGCATATTGCCAGCGGGACTGGCCCTCTGGCCCAGATGGTTCCCGGCACAGAAAAACACGCTCGGGATTCAGGGCCATGCTGCTGCCATCCCGGAAGAGACGGATCACCAATGGTCCGATAATCTGAAGTGCCAGGCTCTGATGCAGGACAGAAAGCCGCGCCTTGCGAAGTCGCGGATGATCGGCATCCGGATAATCCTCGAGGACCTGTTGTTGCAGAAGGTCTGGATTTGCCAGTAGCTGGGCAAGGGAGAACAACGCGGGTTGTTTGCGGTTGGCGGGAGTCAATGCGTTGCTCAGTAGCGCATTGCCATCAAGGCTGTGGCGGGCCAACAGATTGTGATAATCCGCCAGCCACTGCGTTCCTGCCTCAAGCGCGACCATGACGGCTCAACCCCCAAAGGAAGTACAAACCGCCGACCAGGGCTGCCAGCAGTCCGGCGGGTAGCTGATTGGGATACACCAGAACCCGGGCCAGATAGTCTGCCAAGGAGAGCAGTAGCCCGCCGGCCAGGGCCGCGACCAGCATTTGCCGGCCCACGGTCTGCTGGCCCAGTACCCGGGCCAGGTGCGGGGCGATCAATCCGACGAAGCTTAATGGCCCGATGACCACGGTCGACGCTGCGGTAAGCACGGCAGCCAGCACCAATAGCAGAAGCCGTGCCCGCGGTACCCTCAGGCCGAGGGACGAAGCTGATGTTTCACCCAGCGGCAACAGCGTAAGCGGTCGCAGGGCAAGCAACAGCAAAGCACCGAGGCTGACCACCAGTGCTAGTAAACCGAAGGCTTCTGATTCGGAGATCAGCCAGGTTGAACCGTACATCCAGTTCAGCAGGCGAGAGGCAACGGTGCCGCCAGAGGCCATTACCAGCCTCAGGCCGGCATCCATGAATACGTACAGCGCCAGGCCACCAAGCAACAGTTGATTGCCTGCGAAGTGGTGCTTGCGGGCCAGCAGCAGTAACAGCCCCAAGGCGCCGGCGGCACCCACCGTGGCGGCGGCCAGTTGGCCAAGCCTGCCAATCTCGAGTCCGGTCAGAACCAGAACTACCATCACTAACGCCGCGCCGCCGCTGATGCCCAACAGTTCCGGGCTGCCCATGGGGTTTCCGGTCATCCTCTGAATCAGGGTGCCGGCCATGCCCAGTGCCGTGCCCGCAAGGATAGCAGCCATCAATCTTGGGCCTCGCCATACCCAGGCGTCTGTCCACTGCGCCAACGGGGTCCAGTTCCAACCTTCAAGACCCGGAGACCAGCCCATGGAGAGAGTGATGGTCAGGGCCAGTAACGAGCACAGGGCTGCGGCGACCATTGCGGGATGTCGCCGGCGGGGCAGAAACCCCACGGGGCTGCTGTCCTGACCGGGCATATGATGGGTGTTGCGGAAGCCTTGCAGGGCCAGAAGAATGATTGGCCCGCCAATCAATGCCGTGGTGGTGCCGGTAGGCACCAGCGAGCCGCCATCCCAGGTGGTGGCCCATTGCGCGAGGGTATCAGCCAGCAATAGCAGGCCTCCGCCGGCCAGAGTGCTCCACAGCAGTCGTTCAGTCAGGCTCCTGGCCCCCAGCAGTCGCGCCAATACCGGTGCAGCCAGCCCCACGAAGGCTACTACGCCCACCCGGCTGACCACCACCGAGCTCATGATCACCACCAGAAACAGCGCAACAGCACGAAGCAGTGAGACTTTCGCCCCCAGTGAGTTTGCCGATGCCTGGCCGAGCTGAAGCAGCTGTAGCGGGCGCATCAGGGCCACCATCGCAGCGGCAATAACCAATACCCGGGGGAGCAGATCAAAGAAGGGGCCCCAGTTGTTCTGTACCAGGGATCCAGCGCCCCAGATAAACAGGTTGCCGAGCCATTCACCTTTCAACAGCAGGAATGCCATATTGATGGCGCCCAGAAAGAAGGTGACAACCAGCCCGGCCAGAATCACGGTGACCGGCGAGAAGCCGAGTCGCCAGGTGAGCACTATGACCAGGCCGATGGCGAGCAAGCCGCCGGCCACTGCGGCAAGGTCAGGACTGAAAGCCAGCAAGCCCGGCGCAAACAGGGTGGCAACCGTGACACCAAACTGGCCCCCGGCTTCCACCCCCAAGGTGGTGGGTGACGCCAGTGGGTTGCCCAGTACCTGCTGGGTAACGGCCCCGGCCAGACCCAGTGCGCAGCCAATCAGTATCGCGATGGAGACCCTCGGTGCCCAGCTGAAGTGGGCCAAAACGGAGGCGTAGTTATTGCCATCAAACGTCCAGAACGCCGATATAAGTTGTGGAAGCTGTAGCTGATCGAGCCAGGGCAAGGCGCTGGTGGCCAGTGCGGCCAGCCAGAGTAGAGCGACTGCAACGGGCAGCCTGGCGGGAATTTCTGGGCGATTGGAAACGCGCAGGGTAGACTCAACGGACATTGTCGCTGCCCCCTTTAATCAGGGCATCGGTCAAGGCAACGGCCAGGCGTTTCACCGGGTATACGCCACCGAAAGGCCAGGCAGGCGGAATTCGGTAGATCTCCTCGTTACGCACTGGTGGCAGGTAGGTCCAGAACGGGCTGTTGGCCAGACTGTCGGCCAGCCCTGGCACCAGGGGTTCTATCACCACGATACGGCTGTTGCTGGCATTCGCCACAGATTCCAGGCCAATGGCCGAAAACCCCCAATAGTTGCCGGGATCTGACCAAGCATTGGTTAGCCCAAGGCTTTCCAGAGCCGTCTGGAACAGACCGCTGGGAGCATAGATGCGCACATGGCGGTCATCCAGAAAGTTCACCAGGGCAACTGGCTTGTCGGCGATGCCAGCTTGCTCCAGCCGTTTTCGCTGTTGGTTCAGGGTCTGTTCGATATCCGCCATTACCGCCTCGGCGCGGTCGTTCCGGTCGGTGATTTCGCCCAGGGTTGTCAGCATTTCCCTGGCCTTGTCGAACGGTCGAGCACCTTGTTTGTACACGCTGATGACGTAGGTGGGCGCAATTCGTTCCAACAGTTCGGCCGCCGGAGCCATTTCGGTGCTGGTGACGATCAGGTCGGGTTTCAGTTCTGCAATCGCCTCGAGGCTGGGAGCGACCCGGGTGCCGACATTGGCAACACCCTCAGGCAGTTCCGGCTGCTGAACCCAGGTGTGGTAGCCGGCTTTGTCAGCCACGCCAACGGGGGTGATACCCAGCAATAACAGCGTCTCGGTGGCCGCCCAGTTCAGCGCGACAATGCGTTCAGGGGGGGCGTCGAGGGTTAGCGTGCCGCCTTCGTGTTGCCAGGTCTGGGTCATTCCTGCAATTGGCAATAACAGGAGCAGAGCGCCAAGCACGATGGCTTTTGGATTAATGGACATAGGAAACCCATTGCCCCGGTGCCCGCTCCATCACGCCCATGGGGACGCTGTAGATGGATTCCAGAATCTGGCTGTCCATGATCTCCGCCGGCGTGCCATCGGCCACCACCTGGCCCGCTTTCAGGGCTACCAACCGGTCGCAGAAGCGGGAGGCCAGATCGACATCGTGCAGTACCACAATCACGGTCAGTTCGCGCTGGCTGGCAAGGCGCTGCACCAGACGCAGCGTTTCCACCTGGTGTTTCACATCCAGGGCGGAGATGGGTTCATCCAATAGCAGGCAGCGTGTTTGCTGGGCCAGTAGCATGGCAATCCAGGCCCGTTGGCGTTCGCCACCGGACAGGGTATCGACAGAGCGATGCTGAAACGGTTTGAGGTCAGTATCGGCGATAGCCTGATCAATCAGCGAGTGATCCTCCTCGCTGTATCGGCCAAGCGGGCCTCGCCAGGGATAACGGCCCAGTGCCACCAGCTCCCTTACCGTCAGGCCATCGGTGCCGGGCGGGTGCTGGGGCAGGTAGCCGACAATCCGGGCAAAGGCGCGGGCGCCGAGGCTTTTCGCGGTTTTACCCTCAATCCTGACTTCACCGGCACAGGCTGGAATCTGCCTGGCCAGTGATTTCAACAACGTGGATTTGCCTGAGCCGTTGTGGCCAAGCAGGGCGGTTACCTGGCCTTCGTTAAAGGCCAGGCTAATGTTTTGAAGGATAGCCGTGCTGCCAATGTGGACGGCGAGTTCGCGGACTTCGAAAAACGCGGACATTCAGATTCCCCTGTTTCTTTGGCTGGCAGGATAATCTAAATGCGAATACCTATCAATATTATCTCTGTGGCGGTGTGGCCTACTTACGCCTGCCCGGTTTGCACGCGCCATTGTGCAGCGTAGGCGCCGTTATTGCGGATCAGGCTGTCGTGGTCGCCTTCCTCGACAATCCGGCCATTCTCAACCACGGCGATGGTATCGGCATCCACAATGGTAGACAGCCGGTGGGCAATCATGATCACCGTGCGATTATGGCCAATGCGCTTGAGCGAGCGCTGGATGGCGGCTTCGGTTTCGTTGTCCACCGCACTGGTTGCTTCGTCCAACACCAGTATGGGGGGATTCTTCAGCAGCGCCCGGGCCAGTGACAGTCTTTGACGTTGGCCTCCGGACAAGCGAATGCCCCGCTCACCAACCGGTGTGTCCAGGCCTTCCGGCAGTGCCTCAATGAAGGACCAGGCTTCGGCAGTGCGAGCAGCTTCAATGATCTCTTCTTCGGCGGCATCCGGTTTGCCATAGGCAAGGTTGTCGCGGATGCTGCCTTCAAACAGGTAAACATCCTGGCTGACCAGGCCAATGGCATCGCGCAGGGACTTCAGGCTCACGTCACGAATGGGCTGGCCGTCAATGCGGATGTCTCCATGGGAGGGGTCGTAGAACCGCAACAACAGCTTGATCAACGTGGACTTGCCGGAGCCGGTTGCGCCTACCAATGCCAGGGTATTGCCTGCAGGAACGTTCAGGGTAATGTCCTGTATGCCTGCGCCGCTGCCGGCGTAACGGAAGCTCACCTGGTTGAATGAGACCTTTCCGCGTACGGGTTGTTCCAGGGCCTTGCCGGCTTCATCCCGAACGTTTACCGGTTCGGCGAGCAGATCGAGAATCCGTCGGGTACTGGCCATGGCCCGTTCAAACAGGTCGATCACTTCAGCCAGGCCGGTCAGGGGCCAGAGCAGGCGCTGGGTGAGGAACACCAGAACCCCGTATGCGCCCACGTTCAGGCTGCCTTCCAGTGCCATCATGCCGCCAACCGTGAAGGTAGCCAGGAAACCGGCCAGAATGGCCATGCGAATCACCGGAATAAACGCCGAACTGATGCGAATGGCGCGGCGGTTCGCATCAACATAGGCTTCGCTCGCGTCCTTCAGGCGTTTTGCTTCGCGCTGTTCGGCGGTGAAGCTCTTGATCGTGGCGATGCCACCCAGATTGTTGGCCAGGCGGCTGGACAGGTCGCCTACTTTCTCCCTTACGTCTGCGTACAGCGGACCGGCTTTGCGCTGGAAATAGAAGGCGCCCCAGATAATCAGGGGAATCGGTGTGAACGCCAGCAGGGCGATCAGTGGCGACAGCACAAAGAACACGGCACCCACAGCCACTACGGTAACCGCTACCTGGATCATGGCATTGGCGCCGCCATCCAGGAAACGCTCCAGCTGGTTTACATCGTCGTTCATGGTGGCGACCAGTTGCCCGGAGCTGTTCGCCTCAAAGAAACTCATGTCCAGACGCTGGGCGTGTTCATAAGCGTCTTGCCGGAGATCGGACTGTAGTCGCTGGGCCAGGTTACGCCAGAGAATCTGAAACAGGTACTCAAACAGCGACTCGCCCGCCCAGATGAAGAAGGTGAGCACCGCCAGGATGGTGATCTGCTCCTGTGCGGTCTCAAAGCCCAGGCCGGCAACGAAGCTTTCCTCCTGGTTCACCACCACATCAATAGCGACACCAATCAAAATCTCCGGAGCAATGTCGAAGAGCTTGTTGATGATCGAACAGGTAGTGGCTGCAATGATCTGCCGGCGATAGCCCCGGGCGTATCGAAGCAGTCGGCCAAGGGCGGCGACGCTGCTGGTGTGAGGGCTGTTTGACGACATATTCCGCTTCCTTCTTGCTGTGGCTGGGCTTGCCAAAGGCAGGAAGGGTAGCGGATTCTCCGTTATTTTAAAATAGAATCATTATCACTTGCGGGTGTTGCGTTGCAGCCACCGGTCCAGCTGGTCGGCGAACTCCTTTCGGTCGGCCTGGCCCAAGGGTGCGGGGCCGCCGGTGACTTGACCGGCACTGCGCATTTTTTCCATGAAGTTACGCATGGCCAGGCGCTGGCGGATATTCTCTTTGGTAAAGGCCTGTCCCCGGGGGTTGAACACGTCGGCGCCTTTTTCGATGGCTTCAGCGGCCAGGGGAATGTCCTGGGTGATCACCAGGTCGCCTTTGCTCATCTGGTCCATGATTTCGTTATCGGCGACATCAAATCCCTGGGGTACCTGCCGGCGGCTGATGTAGGGGCTTGGCGGCAGGGTGATGGCGTGGTTGGCGATGAAGGTGGTCTGGATTTGCCAGCGGGTAGCGGCGCGGCAGATGATTTCCTTGATCGGCACGGGGCAGGCGTCGGCGTCGACCCAGATTGGCATTTAACTTTCCTTCGGTAACTTGGTGTATTGTCAGTTTAACCGTTCAGTGCGGGTGCGGGTTAGTTTTGGCCCGCTGATTCCTGGTGGTGGTATAATTCGATACTCATTCAATTAACAGGAAATGATAATGTCTCAACTTCCTCCATGCCCCCAGTGCAGCTCTGAATACACCTATGAGGACGGCGTTCAGCTGGTTTGCCCCGAATGTGGCCATGAGTGGACCGAAGCGGAACAGGCGGAGGCCGCAGCTGGCAAGGTGTTTCGCGATTCCAACGGCAACGAGCTTCAGGACGGTGATACGGTAACAGTGATCAAAGACCTGAAGGTGAAGGGTTCCAGCCTGGTGGTGAAAGTCGGCACCAAGGTGAAGAATATCCGGCTGGTAGATGGCGACCATGATATCGATTGCAAAGTGGATGGCGTGGGTGCCATGAAGCTTAAGTCAGAGTTTGTCAAAAAGGCCTGACCGCTTTGATGGCCATTGCCGCAACCACCCTGGCTTTTGTGGTTACCTGTAGGCTGTTGCGGCAAGGCCTGCCATATGAGCGGTGGGATGATTGAGTCTCAGCCCTGGCTGACGGCCCGCACTTGTTGATCAAGTTCTTTGGCCAGGCCGGGGTCGAGGTTCAGGGCCGCGGCCAGTTGGTCCAGCCACGCTCGTTCCATGGCGTTCTGGTCATCAATCATAACGGCGCTGACCACATAGATTTCCCGGCTTGCCTGGGGGGAATCCGCGTTTTTGGCAAGCGCCTGGGCGTCCAGCGGGGCATCAAACTGTTGCTGAATCCAGTTGTGTAATTCGTCGTCTGGTCCCAGTTTTTCGATTTCCTGAGTGAGCAGTGCGCGTTCGTTGGCGTCTACGTGGCCGTCAGCCCGGGCCGCCATGATCATGGCCTGCAGTATCTCAAGGCCGCGCTTTTCCTGCTCGGCACCCTGCAGTTGTTCCAGTGGCCGGCCCTGCTGGGCTGGCGCTTGCTGAGGGGCGCCCTGTGCGTTGCTCTGGTAATTCTGGTAGGCCTTCCACGCCAGCGCGCCTACACCTGCCAGAGCGCCATATTTCAGCGCCGTGCCGCCCATCTTCCTGCCGCGTTTGGAACCCAGCATCAAGCCCAGAGCACCGCCGCCCAGCAGACTCTTGACATCAATCCCGCTGCCGCCATTCCCGCCAGAGACCTGGTTGCCAAGGCTGCCCATCAGGCTGTTTATATCCATTCCACCGCTGCTTCGGGATTGGCCACCTTGAGCCTGGCCCATGATCTGATTCAGTACCGACATGACGTTCATTGTTCAGCTCCTTCGAGGGGCGTTGCCCGTGTTTGCTCACTGAGTTTAGCCACAATAAACCATAACCAACATGAATCCGGGATGAACGTATTGTCAGGCGCCTGCCCGTAAAGTTCCTTTGATCATTTCCGAACCATCGTCTAAATATTAAACAGGGTGTCCGTTAGCACCCGGAGAAATCCCGCAGCGCGTAACCCGCGCCAACAACAAGACGAACCACCCCACCGCTGCCGTTGCCCGCCACAAGCAGGCTTTAGTGCAGCCAGGCTTTTATCGCGAAGCCGGGGGACAGGAGGATGGGATGAAAGAAGTCCACGAGTTTCATGTGGATAGCACCCGCTATCTGGATGATCACGGCAAGCCCCTGAGTGAGCTGCCGCGCCAGGCCGGGAACACCGACAGGGTTCTGGCCGCCTACCGCAACATGGTGCTGACCCGCACCTTCGATTCCAAAGCCATTGCCCTGCAACGTACCGGAAAATGCGGTACCTATCCCTCTGTGCTGGGGCACGAAGTGGTGGGCACGGCCATTGGCCAGGGCATGGCGAAGTCCGATGTGTTTGTGCCTTACTACCGGGACCAGGCTGCTCATATTCTGCGTGGTGTCAGCCTCAAGGAGTTGCTGCTGTACTGGGGCGGCGACGAGCGCGGCAGCGCCTGGCAGAATTGCCCGGAAGACCTGCCAATTTCTGTACCCATTGCCACCCAGTGCTGCCATGCCGTGGGTGTGGCCTCGGCCATGAAAATTCGCGACCAGCAGCGGGCGGTGGTGTGCTGCATTGGCGATGGCGGTACCTCCAAGGGTGACTTTCTGGAAAGTATCAACCTGGCCGGTGCCTGGCACCTGCCGGTGGTGTTTGTGGTGATCAACAACCAGTGGGCCATTTCCACCCCCCGCAGCCTGCAAAGCGGCGCCGAAACCATCGCACAGAAAGCCATCAGTGCAGGGTTGCCGGGCCACATTGTGGATGGCAACGACTACTTCGCGACGATTGAAGCGCTGGATGCGGCTCTGGGACGGGCCCATGGCGGCAAGGGCGCCACGGTGATTGAAGCGGTGACCTACCGGCTGGGCGACCACACCACCGCAGATGATGCGACCCGCTATCGCACCGCCGAAGATCTCAAGCGAGCCTGGGAAAAGGATGGCATCAAGCGCCTGCAGAACTGGCTTCATGACAGCGGACACTGGAGCCCGGATAAGGAAAAAGCCCTGCAGGCGGACTGCAAGCAAGCCGTAGAACAGGCCGTGGAGGAATACCTGGCCACCGAGGCCGAGCCACCCACCGCTATGCTGGATTACCTGTTTGAAACCCTCCCCGCGGCGCTGCAACCCCAGCGCGAGCAGATTGCCAGCAAATATCGGGGAGGTGCCGCATGAATACGGCAAAGCGTTCGAATGAAGCCCGTGACGTGACCCTGGTGGAAGCGGTCAACATGGCCCTGCACCGGGCCATGGCGGACGACGAAAACGTGGTGGTGCTGGGCGAAGACATCGCCACCAATGGCGGCGTGTTCCGCGCCACGGTGGGCCTGAAAGAAGCCTTCGGATTCAAGCGGGTGATGGATACACCGCTGGCGGAGAACCTGATCGCCGGCACCGCCATCGGTATGGCTACCCAGGGCCTGAGGCCGGTGGCAGAGTTCCAGTTCATGGGCTTTATCTACGCCGGTATGGAGCAGATTGTCAGCCACGCTGCGCGTATGCGTAACCGCACCCGGGGCCGGCTGCATTGCCCGCTGGTGTTCCGGGCCCCTTTCGGTGGCGGTATCCATGCGCCGGAACATCACTCCGAAAGCACCGAAGCCCTGTTTGCCCATATTCCTGGCCTGCGAGTGGCCATCCCCAGTTCGCCACAACGGGCCTATGGCCTGCTGCTGGCGGCCATCCGCAATCCGGACCCGGTGATCTTTCTGGAGCCCAAACGTATCTACCGGGCGGTGACCCAGAGCGTGGAGGACAACGGCGAAGCGCTGCCGCTGGATACCTGCTTCACCCTGCGCGAAGGCGATGACGTCACCCTGATCACCTGGGGTGCCTGCGTGATGGAAACCCTGCAAGCGGCCGATAAACTGGCAGAGCAGGGCGTGAGCTGCGAGGTGATCGACGTGGCCACCGTCAGCCCGCTGGACCGGGAAACCCTGCTGTGCTCAGTCGCCAAAACCGGCCGGGCGGTGATTATCCATGAAGCCTGCCGAAATGGCGGAGTGGGCGCGGAGGTAGCCGCTTCCATTGCCGAAGCGGCTTTTCTGGACCTGCAGGCGCCCGTGGTGCGGGTGACGGGCTACGACACGGTGATGCCTTACTACCGGAACGAGCAGTATTACCTGCCCCAGGGGGAAGACATTGTAACTGCCGTTGAACAGGTGATCGCGCTCTAGGAGGCCAACCATGAAAAACTTCAAACTCCCGGATCTGGGCGAAGGCCTGCCGGAAGCTGAAATTGTTGAATGGCATATCAAGGTGGGCGATGCGGTAGAGGCGGACCAGGTACTGGTCAGCGTAGAAACTGCCAAGGCCATCGTGGAAGTGCCGTCGCCGCAGGCCGGCACCATCGCCAAACTCTACGGCGAGTCCGGCGACATCATTCACACCGGCGAACCCCTGCTGGCCTTTGAAGGCGAGGGTGACGACACCGGTACGGTGGTGGGTGAGCTGAAATCCTCCGGCAAAGGGGATGGGCAGGGTGCGCAGAAAGACCAGTTCATCGTGGGCGCTGCTGCCTCCAGTAAACGGGCCCGCGCCAACCGGGCCACTCCCGGGGTGCGGGCGCTGGCGGAGCGGCTGGGTGTAAGCCTGGCAACCATCAAAGGCAGCGGCCCCGGCGGCCTGATCACCACAGACGACGTACACAAACAGGCCAGCCACCAGAAACAGCTGGGCGATGCCGAACCCTTGCGGGGCACCCGCCGCACCATGGCGAAGAACATGGCGTTGTCTCACGCCCAGGTAGTGCCAGTCTCCATTTTTGAGGATGTGGATATCGGCGACTGGAACAAGGGCACTGACACCACCATGCGCCTGGTGCAGGCCATCGGGAAAGCCTGCGACGCGGTGCCGGAGCTGAACTGCTGGTTCGATGGCGACAATCTGAGCCGCCAGTTACTGAGCGAGGTGCACGTAGGCATTGCCGTGGATACGCCCGACGGCTTGTTTGTGCCGGTGCTGAGAGACATTACCCACCGTAACCTGAAAGACCTGCGCAAAGGGCTGGAGAACCTTCGGGAAGCGGTGGCCACCCGCAAGATTCCGCCGAAGGAGATGCAGGGAGCCACCATCACCCTGTCCAATTTCGGCACCATGACCGGCCAGTATGCCAACCCCATTGTCAGCCCGCCCCAGGTGGCTATCGTGGGCGCCGGGCGTATTCGGGAGAAGGTGGTGCCATATGATGGCGCTGCGACCATTCGTCGCATTCTGCCCCTGTCCCTGACCTTCGACCACCGGGCTGCCACTGGTGGCGAAGCCTCGCGGTTTCTGGGCGCGCTGGTCGATGCGTTGCAGAAAGCAGGCTGAACGCGCGGGCCGGTGTTCGCCGGCCTGCTGTTCCGGGTACTTGCCAACCGGCGCGTTGGCGACAACACTAAGGGCCTTCAAATGCCTGAAACCATCACCGTGCGAGACACCATGAACCGATTCAATAAACTGACCTCCGCGCTGCTGTTGGCCTGTACCACCCTGGCAACACCGTTACTGGCGGCTGATCATGGTAACCATGCTGGGCACAGCATGGTCCAGATCGACAACCCCTGGAGCCGGCCAACACCGCCGGGCACGCCGATGGGTGTGGGGTATCTGGCCATCACCAATAATGGTGATCAGGACATCACCCTGGTTGCGGCACAAAGCCCGAGAGCCGGCCATGTCTCCATCCACGAAACCTCCATGCACGAAGGCGTGATGCGCATGCAGCCGGTGAAGGGTGGATTGGCCATTCCGGCCGGCGAAACCGTGGAGCTGAAACCCCGCAGTTATCACCTGATGCTGGAGCAGTTACCCCAGCCGCTGGTTGAGGGCGAGAAGATTCCGGTGCGTCTGGACTTCGACGGTGCGGACGACATGGATATTGAGCTGGTGGTTCAGCCGTTGGATGGCATGACTATGGATCATTCCACGATGGACCATTCCAAAATGAAGCACTGAGGCGGCCTTATGGGGCCCTGGTCTGGAAACGCTTAACGCTTCACGCAGGCAAAGATCGCGTTTCCGGATTCGCCATCCCAGGGCACAATGCGTTCGTAGTCGTGCTCGAAGATGTGTACCTCGAACCACGGCTTCAGCAGCGCTTCGAACTCTCCGAAACTGAGTGCCACCATCGGGTGCTCATCCTGCCAGGACTCGCAAACACCGTTGGTGTTGCGGTCAATACTCAGTCGTAATGATTGCCGCTCACCAGGGCCGGCGTAGTGCCAGCCGGAACGGAAGCTGAACTCGCTGCCATCATGCTGCGCTGTGTGGCAGACATACAGGTTGTTATTGATGCGGGTTTTGTCCACCGCATTGAAGCAGAGCAGCCCGTTTTCTGATAACGCCTGGTGGGCACTGCGGATGCAGCCTTTGAGTTTCTCGATGCCATCGCTGTAGTGGATGGAATACAGAAAGCAGGTGATCAGGTCGAACGGCTGCGCTACCTGAAACGCACACATATCCCCAACGCTGAATACCGCCTCCGGGCAACGCTGCTGCGCTACATCCAGCATCGGCTGGTTGATATCCAGCCCCTGACACTGAAAACCGTCATCCAGGAAGTGACGAATATGCGGGCCGGTACCACAGGCCAGGTCCAGGTGGCTGTTGCCTCCGTTACCGAACAACTGATGCAGGCGTCGGATACCCCGGCTTTGCGCCCGGTAGTCGATATCTGCACACATCAGGTCATAGTACCCGGACAAGTCCGTGTATAAGGCATTGGTGGACACTGGAAAGCCTCTGCAGGATTAACTGGATCACCTCTGGCGATCAGCAGCTGCAGGGCAGGCAAGGCGCAGCGGGCGGGCGTTTCGAGGGCGGGGTATGGTACCGAATTTGCCCGTTAGCCGGTAGCACTTCCAGAAGCGGTTTCCGACTTATATTGACGGGTGGCATAAAGTCATTGTGGTCACTCTCCTTCGCTATTACCGCACCGCCTTGCACCTCGGGGCGTTGCGGCGGTTCTGAATTGAATGCAGAATGCCGTAACGGTTTAATCTGCTATTCAACAGCCCCGAGAGTGGAGTTCAGCTATGTCGCCAAAGGATATTGTGGCGCAGTTTATTTCAGACATTCACGCCCAGCGTTTTGACGAGGCCAAGACCTTGCTGGCGGAGGATGGCTTCGAGTATGTGGGGCCCAACATGCGCTTCCTCAGCCGGGACGACATGCTCGCTTACCAGTTCGGCATGGCCGCTATCCAGAAAGACCTTGTGCTGCGGCAGCTAAGCGCAGACGGCGAGCACGTGTTTGCGATCCTGGACTACCGGACGCATTTTGAACCCATCGGAGATGTGCGGCTTGCGGTATGGTTTCGCGTTCGTGATGACAGAATCCATACCATGGAAACTTTCTATAATGCCGCAGTAGTGGAGAATATGTTGGGGGGTAACCTGCCAACGGCAGGCTGAACAAGGCAGGTTCACATTGTTCAGCCCTGGCAGGCTGCCTTCAGGCACGCTCCCTGAAGGCAGGTTCTGATTACTGCCTTGCGCGCTTGCGGGCAGCGCCCAGGCCAAGCAGGCCCAGACCCAGAAGCGCCATGGTGCCGGGCTCCGGCACGGGCAATTCGGTGACGTTGAGGCGAGCTAGCAGATTCACGGACGTAATGGCGTTCTCTGCAGTCAGGAAGGTTTCCAGGTCGCCTTCAAAACCTAGAAGATCCAGGCTATAGAGGTTGTTACCCAGCTGGAAATCCGTGCTGGTTACGTAGTCATCGAGAATCCAGATTTGGTCGTCTACGTCGCCGATGTTTTCGACCACATCACTCCAGTAGCCTGCCCAGCAAACGAAGAACCAGGCTGTACAGGTAAAGGTTTCCCCCGTTACTACCGGCGCTGTGTTGGGCGTTTCGTCGTGGGCAAAGACGAACGTGCCCGATGAGCCGCCGTTGTCACCAAACCCGTCAAAGCCCAGATTGACTGCCAGGTCCACCCCGGTAATGCCATCACCGGTCACCGGCTTGTTGATGTGAGTCAGGCTGCCCAGCACAAAGGCATCGCTGTCCAGAATGGTCTGGGGCAGCGGGGACGTTCCACTGAAGTTATAGCCACTCTGGCCGGCACCTGAGCTGTACCCCCAGCGAATCTGGCTGGTACCTTCACCGTTAACGTTGGAGCCACCAACGGCATTTTCAAAGCTTCCAGATACAGAAGTCAGGTTAACGGGAAACGCAAACGCAACGCTGGCGGTCAGTGCGGTTGCAGTTGCGACTAAGGCTTTTGCTAGCATTTTCATTATTCGTTCCTTCGTTTTGAGTGAGTCCGTTCTCGTTTAGCAAGTTAAGTGCCATTTCTTTAGGTTATTGATTTGTGGCTGTTTTTATGAGGCCCTGAAAATATGTGTCAATTAACCTGACATTTGCGTTGTTCTTAGGCTGTTTCAGCGCTGCTTATCGCTGCTGGGAGCAGTAATGTGTCCACATTATTTACAGTATTTTGGTCGCGCCTGGACTGTAGCGATCTCTCGTTGCCATACGGTAATGCTCCCGGCATGAAGAAACCGGCAAGCCGTGCTATCAATTGAGAGGGATTATTATTTTCTTCTGAAGGAATGGGCATGGCTTACTGGTTGGTGGACAGCCCGGGTTCTGGCGATGGCTCTCGCGACAGCGATTTCTGGCTGAAGCACCTGCGCGAGCAGGGCATAAATGACGTAACCGTTTGCAAGCTGGATGACGCCGAGCATTGGAGTCGCCTTGTATCGGGTGATGATTGCCTGATGGCGGCGGGTGGAGACGGTACGGTAAACGGCGTGGCGTCACTTTGTCTTCGTACTGGGGCAATCCTGGCGGTTCTGCCATCGGGCACCGCTAATGACTTCGCCCGAAACCTGGGCCTTCCTGAGGATCCTTCAGAGGTTGTTCGGCTGGTGGCAGAGGGTGGCTCGCAACGGATTGATGTGGCGGAGTTTTCAGATCGCATTTATTTGAATGTGGCTCACATCGGGCTTGGAACCTTGCCCTCCCGAACAGCCAGTTCCCCAACCAAGCAAGCTTTGGGCAAGTTCAGCTACCTGGCCACCCTGTTTCAGCAGGTGGGTGCCAAGCGGAGCTTCCGGGCCAGGATTCAGACGGATCGCTCATCGCTCGAAGGCCGCTGGCTCTCCATTGCGGTTGCCACGGGAGCCTACTTTGGCGGCGGCCAGGAAATACCGGAAGCCTCGGCTGACGATGGACTGCTGGATGTGATTGCCATACGCCCCCGCCCGCTAGCCCAGTTGTTACTGACCTTCCTGACGGTTCGGCTGAACCGAAAAACGCCCCGGAGAACCAGCACGGTTATTCAGATCAAAGGCAAGTGGTGCCAGATAGACACCCAGCAGCCCAGAACCGTAACCGTAGACGGTGATGTAGCCGGCAAAACGCCCTTTCGGGCGACTTGCCGGCCGGGCGCTATCCGAGTGATTGGCAAGAGGGTAGTGCATACCGGCGAGCAGCCGGCAACGGGTTAGACTGAGATGCCGGCTTTACGGGCCCGGGCCGCGTGCAGCTTTTTGTAGCTCTCGATCATCTTCAGGTGCCGGTCGAGGCCGCGCAGGTCCATGCCGGTTTCTTCAAGGCCATAGAAACGCACGGTGCCGTTGATGGAACCCTCGACGGCATCCATCACTTCGTCACCAAACATGCGGCGGAAGTTGTAGAGGTAGTCTTCCAGCTCCAGTTCTTCGTTCAGCGTGGCTTCCAGGGCTGCGTTCATGGCCTGGTAGAACAGGCCGCGCTCAACGGTGTTATCGTTGAACTGCAGGAACATCTCCACCAGTTCCTGGGTCTCTTCCAGTTCACCCAGCGCCAGGTAGATCAGCAGTTTCAGTTCCAGAATGGTGAGCTGGCCCCACACGGTGTTTTCATCGAACTCGATACCGGTGAGAGTGACGATGGTCATGTACACGTCCAGCTCGGCCTCTTCCAGCCGCTCCACCAGGCTGGTTAGTTCGTCCTCATCCAGGCGGTGGAGATTGAGGATGTCTTCCCGGAATTCCAGCGCCATGTTGGTGTTGTCCCACACCAGGTCTTCCACCGGGTACACTTCGGAATAGCCGGGTACCAGGATGCGGCACACCGGGGCGCCCAGATAATCGAAGCCGGCTACGTAGCACTCCTTGCCCAT
>Ga0208670_100031_pt1 | contig 68817 bp, 52 predicted proteins | sample 24BtaG_FD_184098 | JGI IMG/M metagenome (GOLD analysis project Ga0208670, IMG submission 184098) | Marine viral communities from Cariaco Basin, Caribbean Sea - 24B_WHOI_OMZ_CsCl (SPAdes) (version 2) | ecosystem: Environmental > Aquatic > Marine > Oceanic | place: Caribbean Sea: Cariaco Basin...
TTTGCAAGGCTCAAGCATTTTCGTAGTATCGCTACTCGCTATGAAAAGTTAGCTCGTAATTTTAAGTCAATGCTTTATCTGGCATGTACTATCGTTCATTGTAAGATGAATTGAAGACACGCTCTAGTGAGTGGTTACTATTTTTCTTACAAGAAGCGAAACAACGAATAGCGCCTATATTAGGCGCTATTTTATTATGCCCCTACAGCTTTATTGCATCGCTTTGTTTATAGTGGTAGTAATTATTATTAGATGGTTTGAGTGGTGAGATAAAAGGATAAGCCGAAGACGCTTTTTTAGTGATAGTATGTACTTGTATCCAAATCATGACTTAGAAATATTTAGTTACATTTTATTAAACAATAAATCCCATTATTTGCCTTACATCTAACACTACAGACCTGTTGGTCTATTTGATGGTCTAATATTCATAAATATTGTTATAATGGTAATTAAATCAAATACTTATATATAGTTAGGCTTCCTCCTTCACCGCCAATCTTATCCTGCTTAATCAAAGCCTTCAATTTTCCTGTCTTGTCCTACCCTATCTTAAATACCCATTAATTCCTTTAAAACACAAAGCCTAAAGCTTATACCTAAGCTTCAAGACCCACCCTTAAACGCTCGGTAATTTAGGCAACCAAAACACCAATGCCAATAGCGTGGCTAATAACACCGGCGGCGTTATCAGCAGACCGACCTTCATATATTGTCCCCAGCTTATCTTATAGTCTTTTTCTGCCAATACGTGTAACCACAATAACGTCGCCAAACTACCAATAGGCGTGAATTTTGGTCCTAAATCATTACCAATGACATTGGCATAAATCATCAACTCTCGAGTAGCAGTGGGCACTTGGGCGCTATCAATCGCCAGCGCGCCTATAAGCGTCGACGGCATATTGTTCATCACAGACGCTACGATGGCGGATAAGAATCCTGTGCCAACCGTCGCAATGAGTACGCCTTGTTGGCCTAACCAATTAAGTATTTGCGCGCCATAAGCAGTAAGTCCTGCATTGCCCAAACCATAAACCACCAAATACATACCAATTGAAAATAATACGATTTGCCACGGGGCTTTCTTAAGAATATTAGTCATAGAAAACTTGGCATCACGTCCGCCTTGCCACCAGCGTCCAGCAATCGCCATTAGTATAAGCGCCGCGGCACTCGTCACTACGGAGATAACCAGCCCGAGCGATTCAGTCGCGAAATAAGCGATTAATAATAATGCCAGCAGTGGAAAAGCCGCTCGAAACACCAGCGGGTCTTTGATAGCGGACTGTGGTGAGCTAAGATTTGCCGTTGAGTAGTGCTTGGGAATATGCCGCGCATAAGCAATCCACAATACCAATAGCGTTGCTAGGACAGAGACGATATTTACCGGTACCATCACCGCCGCGTAGCGACCAAAACCAATATCAAAATAATTGGCACTGACGATATTAACCAAATTAGAAGTCACCAACGGCAAACTTGCGGTATCAGCAATAAAACCAGTGGCAATAATAAAAGCTAAAGCAGATTTGGGGGCAAAATCAAGGCGCAGTAGAATAGCAATCACAATTGGCGTCAGTAGTAAGGCGGCGCCATCATTGGCAAAGAAGGCGGAGATAAACGCTCCTAACAGCACAATCATCGGAAACAACAAACGCCCGCGCCCATTGCCAAGCCGAGCGACGTGTAATGCCGCCCAGCCAAAAAATCCCGCTTCATCTAAAATAAGGGAGATAATAATCAGGGCGACAAAGGTAAAGGTAGCATCCCAAACGATATCCCAAACAATACCAACATCAGACCATTGCACCACACCAAATACTAAGGCAACCAAAGCGCCGCCCATCGCACTCCAACCAATGCCAAGCCCTTTAGGCTGCCAGATGACTAAGACCCAAGTTACGATAAAAATAGCGAATGCGAGCATGAAGTAACCTTAATGGGGCAATTGAAGCAATAATAAAACAATGAAAATCTAATCAGGGCAATAATAAAACCAATAATAAAACAACAACGTTAGAGCGATTTTTGATTGACGCGTTGCGATACTTCTGCAGCGCTTTCGACCCGTTCTGAATAGCGATCGGTCAGATATGCCGAACGTCCACGGGTAAGCCACGTAAATTTGACCAACTCTTCGCATACATCGACGACGCGCAGATAGAGTGGTGACATTTTCATGCGATCATTATCATCGAATTCCAAAAATGCTTTTGGGATAGAAGATTGATTGGGGATGGTAATCATGCGCATCCAGCGCCCAAGAATACGCAACTGATTGACGGTATTAAAACTTTGGCTGCCGCCACTGACTTGCATAATAGCCAGCGTTTTACCTTGGGTCGGACGTACGCCGCCTAGCGCCAACGGAATCCAGTCAATTTGCGCCTTCATAATACTGGTAATGCTGCCATGGCGTTCTGGACTGACCCACAGCATGCCCTCCGACCACTGTGCCAGCTCGCGTAACTCTTGTACCTTTGGGTTGTCGGCATCTGCGTCATCTGGCAGTGGCAAGCCTGATGGATTAAACATTCGCACCTCGCAGCCGTACCAACGCAATAGACGGCTTGCTTCTTCTGCCGCCAATCTGGAAAATGAGCGCGCACGTAAAGAGCCATATAACACCAATACTCTCGGTGCATGGCGTGGGTCATCTTTACCTACCAAAGACTCAATATCAATAGCGTGTATTTGACTGAAATCAATATTGGGCAAATCGTTTTTAAGTAAGTCAGCAGCGGGTAAATCAGTAGCGCCAATATTGCTATCACACTCGCTATCAAGATTGTCTTCTGCTGCTAGGGTTGTAACATCTTTAACCTTTGACATGTTTGACGATTTCCCCATCTTCTTTGGTAAAACTACTGACTGGATTCTCCAGTAATTCAAACACTCGCTCTGACGGTCGGCACAGCGCCGCGCCTTTATTGGTAACAACAATAGGACGATTGATTAAAATAGGGTGCGCTATCATGGCATCAATCAATTGCGCATCGCTCAATGTTGGATTGTCTAAGCCAATCTCGCTATAGACGTTTTCTTTACTGCGTATTAGCTCGCGCGGCGTGATGTGCATCAATGCCAATAGCTCAACTAAGTACTCACGAGACGGCGGTGTTTTTAGGTATTCCACCACGTCTGGCGTCTCACCTGAGGCCTGCATAATAGCCAGTGTATTACGAGAGGTGCCGCATTTTGGATTATGAAAAATCATTGGCGTCATAAGGTTTTCCTCTTAACGTTAAAGGGATTAGATTTGGTATATATTGAATCCAATATAAAAGAAGTATGTTAAGAATAGTGTTTTGCTGGTATAAATTTTCCTCGCTTGCTGTGTGCTTCGCACTCCAGAGGCTTCGAAAAATTTATCCCAGCAGTACTGTCTTCTTTTTAAATTGAATCGATTATATATATGAATATTACCAAACAGCCAGGTAATTAAAACAACGTTTGATGAAATAAACAAAGCAACATTTGAATCATTAAAAATTAAACTAAAGAGAAGTATCTTTACCTAATAAAAGCAAAACTATGGCAAAAAAATTACTCATTATAGCGCGAGTTGGATTGGTGGCTATCGGTGCCGTTATCATGGTTGATTGTGCCGTGTTAATGACGGTCGGCAAAATTAACTTTGGCACTGTCGTACCATTCTTATTGGGCAGCGTGTTTGTCACCCATGGGATATTTTGGCATGCCATCCGCAAATTTACTAGGCAAAACCCTTTCCGCAATCGTCTTTGGTATGCGCTATGGCTGCTGTTTTTTATTTGGCTTATTAGCTTCGGGTTATTTATTTTCTCGTTGCAGCAGCAGATTAAACGCAGCGCACAGCCTGTACCTGAGGTCGCGGCGATTATTGTATTAGGTTCAGGTACTATCGCAGGAAAGCCAACACCGACGCTTGCTCAGCGTTTAGATACGGCCGCCCCGCTGATTAAAGCACAGCCAGAGGCGCTAGCGCTGACCAGTGGCGGTATAGGTATGGGGCAGACGCGCAGTGAAGCCAGTATTATGGCGACTTATTTACATGAGACACATGGCATTGCCTTTGAGCACATCTTACAAGAGGGCAAAAGCACCAGTACCGCCGAAAACTTAATCTATAGCCAAGTGATTTTGGCGGCGCAAGGTATCTCTATTACCGCGCCTATTGCCATTGTGACCAGTGATTTCCATACCATTCGCGCCGCTGCCATTGCCAAGCATCAAGGCTACCAGCAGCCTATTCTACTCGCTAGCCCAACGCCGTTATCTATTCGCTATAATGCGTGGTTTCGCGAGTATTTTGCCTTTGTCAGTGGTTGGCTATTTGGCGAATATTGATAGAATTTAATAAAGCGGTTCATAAATTAGCCCGATAAATAAAACCGTTTTTTAATAAAAATAATAACGATAATTAACCAGAATAATAATGGACGGCAGCCCTATGCTCATCGACATCTTATTAACCATTCACTTTATCCTACTGGTACTGATATCCTTGCGCGTCCTATCGCGCGATGATTTAACCGCGCCAGCACGCTTGGATTGGATTGTCATCTTATTCGTCTTACCTTATTTTGGCGTATTGGTTTATTGGATGTTTGGTGAGGTGCATTTAGGGCGCAACTTCGCGCGTGAACGTGAAGACATTATCAATAAATTACGTCAACACCGTCCTACAGTGCTCGGTAGCGATGTGGCGTTAACACTGGCCGTCAAGCCTGAATATCAAGCAGCCTTTGCTTATTCAGCAAAAGCCACCGGTTTTCAGACCACGGTGGGCAATCGCGCCGAGCTGATGCCTGATGCCGCTGAGACCCGCAGACGTATGATTGCCGATTTTGATGCGGCAACCGACCATATCCATGTGCTGTATTATATTTGGCTGGTCGATGGTATGGGCACTGCTACTGCCCAAGCACTGATTCGCGCCGCAAAGCGCGGTGTTACCTGCCGAGCAATGGTCGATGGTATGGGCTCGCGCAAGATGGTCGGCTCAACGCTATGGCAAGAAATGAAGGACGCGGGTGTACAGCTTAGTGTTGCCCTACCCTTGACCAATATATTCAAAGTGCTGCTATTCAGCCGTATTGACTTGCGTAATCACCGTAAAATTACCGTGATTGATGGCAAGATTGGCTACGCTGGCAGCCGAAATTGTGCCGACCCTGAGTTTATGGTAAAACCAAAATACGCCCCTTGGGTCGATATTATGCTGCGTATCGAAGGACCCATCGTTGCGCAAACTCAGATGCTATTTGCCAGTGATTGGCTGACTGAAAACCCTGATACGCCGCTCGATAGCTTTCCGTATGCGACGGATTTGCAGCCAAATATACCAACCAATGATTTTGCTGCGCAAGTTTTCTCTGATGGACCAACTCAGCGTCACGGTACCACGCCGCAGTTTTTGGGCGCTTTGATTAGCCAAGCTCAGCACACCCTGATGATTTCTACGCCTTATTTCGTACCCGATTATTCACTGGTGAGCATTCTATGTGCGACGGCCTATCGCGGGGTTGAGGTGACGATGGTTTTTCCGAAGAAAAACGACTCCTTTATCGTCGCTGCAACCAGTCACAGTTACTATTGGCAATTGCTAGAAGCAGGGGTGAAAATCTATGAATATAAGCCTGGGCTGCTACACGCCAAAACTCTGACCGTCGATGATCAAATCAGCTTGATTGGCTCGAGCAATTTGGATTTACGCAGCTTTGATTTGAATTATGAAAACAACATTCTCTTTAGTGATAAAGCGCTGACCGCTGCTATTATCGAGCGCCAATATCAATATATCGCTGACTCCGATGAAGTGACGCGCGAAGAAGTCAAAAACTGGCCGCTGTCTTATCGAATTTGGAATAATATCGTTGCCACTATGGGACCCGTTTTATAAATGGGTACTTATTAATGAGTCCTTGTTAAAGAAAAATGATTAACATGAAACAGTTTTTATTAAATATGATTTATTAATTCTATTGAACAGCTGTTTTTTGCAAAATATAGATGACAAATTTGGCTTCTGTCGCAAAAGGTTTGGCTGCCACCTCTGCTAGTAGCGCCTGTCTCTTTTCGCTACGCGCACGATACGCATAAGGGGTCATGGTCATTAAATCCGCCAAATCCTCTGCCGATAAATTTAAACTACTGCTGATATAATAGGTTTCTAGCAGCTGGAAATAAGGCGCTAATTCCTGCAAAAACTTCTCAGAATCATGCTCACGGACGTCATCAAATAACGCCTCACGCATCGTCGCTAAATGCCCCATATCGGGCTTGGCAATGATTAGATAGCCCTCATCGCTTAATACCTCATTAAACGCTGCTGGCAAGATGGGGCTAAAAATACTGCTAATGCCATTGATGCTATGCGCGCGTAGCGGTAAATGCGCCGCGCTGGTGACCAGTGGATAGATGGCTGCCGCTTTAATTACCTCTGTGGCAGAATTATCTTTAACTGGCTGATACCAAAGACGACCTAAAGCTTTGCTGGTTTTTGCCAGCTCTACGACGGCAGGTTTACTGATATCCGCTGCAATCAGTACATCCATGCCCGTTTGCGCCATTGCCTGCGTGTAATAGCCTTCTCCACAGCCAATATCCAGCCAGTTGATAGGCTTATCTTTTTGGTTAATACTGACTTTTTTTGCCGTCAATAATGCCGCCATCTTTTGGCAAATTAAGTCATTTAATGGCTGATAATGTCCGGCATTTAAAAACCGTTTGCGCGCATCAATTGATTGCTGACTGTCGCCCGGCGCTTTGGATTTTTTTTGTTGTACCGGTAATAGATTGACATAACCCTGACGCGCCACATCAAACGGATGAGACGTTTGTTTTGGGTGCAAGCTGCCATCACAGCGCCACGTATCATCAGCTGGTTGCAGAGGTGATTGGCAAAGGGGACAAATAAATAAGCTCACAAGTATCTCAACGTCATCGCAATATGGCTGTCATTTTAACAAAGTTCAGGCTTCGTAAGGGATAAAAGGCATAACAAAATAGAAGATAGTGTAGGACATAAAAAAAGCCATCTCAGATTTTAAGATGGCTTTTGATTTGAATTTTTTTTGATTTGAAACTGTTTGACGACTTAACGCAGTTTTAAGGTCATCAGCCCAAGAATCACAAGGATAATGGCAATAATCCAAAACCTTGCCACCACTTGCGTCTCTTTCCAGCCAATCTCTTCAAAGTGATGATGCAATGGTGCCATGCGAAAGACGCGCTTTTTACGCAGTTTATACGAGCCAACCTGTAGCATGACCGACAATGCTTCGGCGACAAACAGACCGCCCATAATGGCAAAGGCAATCTCTTGACGGGTCATAACCGCAATCGTACCGAGCATCGCGCCCAATGCTAACGCCCCAACATCACCCATAAATACTTGCGCTGGATGAGCGTTAAACCATAAGAAACCAAGTCCGGCGCCAATCATCGAGCCACAGACAATAATCACTTCCGAGTTATAGGCAATATAAGGTACATGCAAGTAATCCGCAAAGCGCACGTCACCTGAGACATAAGCCATGGCGCCTAAACCTGCTGCAACCAAAACCACGGGCAAAATAGCCAAACCGTCCAAGCCATCGGTTAAGTTGACGGAGTTAGAAGCACCATTAATCACAAAGTAGGTAAAGATAATAAAGCCAATACCAAACGGCACGGCTGAGAAGGGAATTATCCAATCTTTAAAAATCGGTAGCAGCAAATCCTGCATCTCACGCGTGGTCGCCATATCTGGCTGCAAGGTAGCAATATAATATAAAGAAATACCGACGAATAACGCGCCCATCGAGAGCCAGAAATATTTTTTGCGGGCAATCAGACCTTTTGGGTCTTTATACTTAATTTTAAGCCAATCATCTGCCCAACCGACTGCGCCAAAGATAATCATGACAATGAGCAAAATCCATACATAGGGATTGTTTAATCGCGCCCACAATAAGGTTGAAACCCCAATCGCGCTCAAAATCAGTACCCCACCCATGGTTGGCGTACCGGTTTTGGCCAAATGCGACTGCGGACCATCATTACGAATCGCCTGACCATACTTCAGCGCACGCAGACGTCGAATGACGCGTCCCCCAAAAATCATGCTAAAGGCAAGCGCGGTAATGACCGCTAGTAACGCGCGCAGCGTCAACGAAGAAACCGCAGAAAACGGCGTATAATACTGACCAAGCCAGCCAAACAACCAAACTAACACCGCCTACTCCTCGATTAGCGCATTGATAAGGGTTTCCATTTCCATGGAACGTGAGCCTTTAAACAGCACCGTACAAGGCTGCGCCTGCTGTGCTTGTAAATAAGGCTGTAAATAGGCCAATAAACTGTCTTTATCAGCAAAGGCATGGGCGTTGATAGCAGAAATCTCTTTTGCGCCTGCCACCGTATAAGGGGCGTATTCACCAACACACAGCAGCACATTGATGCCGGTGGTCGCAATCGTACGACCTAAGCTTTGATGCTCGCTGACCGCCGCTTCTCCAAGCTCGGCAATATCACCGAGTACCATCACTTGCGTACCTGTCTGCGCCGCAAGCACCTTAGCTGCCGCTCGCACCGAATGCGGATTGGCATTATAAGTATCATCGATCAAACGATGCATACCGAGTAGTTGGCTGTTTAAGCGCCCCTTAGCAGGACGGGCATTTTCAAGTCCGACGACGATATCACTGATATCGATATTTAACGCATGGGCACAAGCAGCAGCGGCCAAGGCATTATTGACATTATGCTCGCCCGCTAACGGCAGATTGATATCATGGACTTGGCTGCCAATATGCAGCTTAAACTCGCTGCGTTCAGGTTCAACATCTAAATGGCTGGCACTGACATCGGTATTACCAAAGCCAATCACATGAGAGGTATGCTTTTCAGCGATACGGCGCAGCTTATTGGTAAAGTCATCTTTATCAGGGACGATAGCGTACTGCGTGTCATTCAAAGTATGGTAAATCTCAGCCTTGGTTTGGCAAATGCCTTCACGGCTGCCAAATTCCCCTAAATGCGCGGTGCCAATATTGAGAACACAAGCGACATCTGGCTTTACAATCTCAGTAGTATAAGCAATCTCACCAATATGGTTAGCGCCCAGCTCCAAAATCGCATAGCGATGATGATCGGATAATTCGAGCAACATCATCGGCACACCCAAGTCATTATTTAGGTTGCCACGGGTAATCAGCGTCGGCGCCAAGCGTCCAAAGATACTACCGAGCATCTCTTTGCAGGTGGTCTTGCCGCTAGAACCAGTGATGGCAATCACGGTCAAATTTTTATGCTGCTGACGACGATAAGCTGCCAATTGTCCTAACGCTAAACGCGTGTCATCAACAACTAATTGTGCAATATCAGCAGAAATAGGGCGTGAAACGATAGCCGCAACCGCACCTTGTTCGATGGCAGTAGCGATATAATCGTGACCATCAAAATTATCGCCGCTGAGCGCCAAAAAGATATCGCCGGCTTTTATGGTACGGGTATCGGTAGCGATACGAGTGCTGCTAATGGGTTTGCTTGTGTCGTTATTAGTTGATGTTACTTGACCGTCAGCAAATTGCCAATGTCCACCCAGTGTTGCGGTTGCCGCAAGCAGATTGTCTACTTGCCAAACATACAGCCCTTGCGACTGAATGCTGTTATCGTTGTCGGCTGTCATAATGATTACCTTATATATGATGACTACTTATCTTTGATATTTGAGAATGTATGTTGTTTAAAAAGTATAAAAAATGAGGCGCAGGCGTAATTATTTATCTATAAAGGCTATACGCGCCCTGCTTGCTTTAAAGCATTTTGCAAAATAACACTGTCGTCAAAATCATAACGAACATGGTTAATTTCTTGATAGGTTTCATGACCCTTGCCCGCGATAACGACAATATCATCAGGCGCTGCTTGATTGACCGCATATTCAATGGCTGCTTGGCGCGCCGGTTCGATATGGGTACGTTGATATTGCTCGTTTGTCATGCCCGCTTGCATATCTTGCAAGATTACATTTGGGTCTTCGGTACGTGGATTATCCGCCGTCAATACAACTTTATCGGCGCCTGCCAATCCCGCTTGCGCCATCAATGGGCGCTTGCCCGCATCACGGTCGCCGCCACAACCAAACACTGCCCATAGCTGACCTTTACAATGGGTTTTTAGGCTGGCAAGTACTTGGCTTAATGCATCAGGCGTATGCGCATAATCAACAATAAAACAACCATCATTGGAGGGCACACGCTGCATACGTCCAACCGCACCTTGTAGCTGCGGGATAACGGCCGCAATGCGCTCGAGACTAATTCCTAAGGCTACAGCTGCAGCAATAGCAGCAAGTAAGTTGGCAACGTTAAAACGCCCGAGTAATGGGCTGACGATATTAATGCTATTGGTTTCTTTGTTTTTAAAATCAGCATTATCAAATTCACTGTTACCAAAATCAGTACACAGCGCAATCTCAACACCCTGCAAACTTGGCTTGATTTCAGCGGCAACAAAGGTTGCAGATTTTGCTGGGTCTAAACTATAGGTCCAAACCGTTAATTGGCTTGCATGCGCGGTATCGAGCATAATCTGTGCATGCTCATCATCGATATTGATGATGGCGTGGGTTAACTCGGGAAAGTGCGCTTTATCAAACAGCTTGGCTTTTGCCGCAGCATACTCTGCCATATCGGCATGATAATCTAGATGATCACGGCTCAAATTGGTATAAATCGCCACCGATACTGGCATACCTTGTAAGCGCTGCTGATCGAGACCGTGCGAGCTCGCTTCTAATGCCAATAATTCAGCATTCTCTGTACCCATTTGATATAAAAACTGCTGTACCGCTAAGGCATCACCGGTGGTATGGCTGGCTTGCACTAAAGCGCCTAATCTACCGTTACCTGCTGTTCCCATCACGGCGCTACTCATCCCAGTCAGCTGCGTCAATTGTGCCACCAATTGGCTGATAGTGGTTTTGCCATTGGTGCCCGTTACTGCGACGACCGTTGGCAAACTCACAGGCTGCTGATATTGCAAACGCGCCTGAATCAAGTCGCCTAAAAAATCACGGATATTGGGCACATATAATACCGGGCAAGGCATGCGCTCCAATTGCTGCTGCGCGATAGCTTGGGCATTATCATCAGTCAAAGCAAGATTGGCATGCGGCGGTACATTAGCTTTAGTAAGCAAAGCGCGCGGGTCAATTTCTGTTAGGATAAACGCCGCATTTTGCGCGGCTTGATAGAGGTAATCACGACTTTTTTGACAGTTTGGCGTATGACTTTTTAATAACACAAAGACATCGTTAACTGCCAACTGACGGCTGTCTAAGCAGAACTGCTCAAATAGGATATTGGCAAGCGATGTTTTTAGATTGGGCAACTGACTGTTAGATGTAGTTATCAGCGTTGTCAATGCTTGCACTAGGCTTTGTTTGTCTTTGTGGTTCTGCCTATGACTGTCGCTACCACTGGCTTCAATCAGCTGTTGCAAGGTGACTGTGGTACTGCTTGGCGACGAGATAGACGGGGTCATTGGCAAATCCTAAACGGTTAAAACGCATCAAATGGTTAATGGCTGAATATTTAAAAAACTTACTTTTTTACCTACTGTTCTTCGGTTTTTAACGGCTTATCTAACGGCACATTATACAAACGCAGCGCCTCTTTCATGACGTTATGGAAGACAGGAGCGACTGTTAAGCCCGCATAAATCTGACCACGCGGGTCTTCGATAAGTATCACACCGACCAGTTTAGGATTAGACGCTGGGGCCATACCGGCAAAGACATTACGATATTGGTCGCTATAGTAGCCACCTTTTGGATTGATACGGCGCGACGTTCCTGTTTTACCAGCAACGCGATAACCATCGATAGCAGCACCCTTAGCCGTACCACCCGGTTCGGTCACACTTTCCATCATTTGTACGATAGACATGGCTTGCTCATGTGCCATGATACGCTTACTGGGCGGCCGCTCGCCATCTTTGGTCAGCGTTAATGGATGCATAACCCCGCCTGCTGCCAGCGCCGAATAGGCCTGTGCTACCTGCGCCAATGTCACTTGCAGACCGTAACCATAACTGACCGTCGCCCGCCTTGAGGTTTCTTTCTCTTTTGGCGTCACGACAAGTCCACTGCCCTCACCGGGGAATTGCAGCGGTGTTTTTGAGCCAAAGCCAAATTGCTTTTGCATATTGGTAATGGCATCAGGCGGCAGTGATAACGCAATCTTGGTCGAGGCCACGTTACTAGACTTCTGTAGCAACGTACCCAGAGTAATACGACCCAGATTATTATGATCGCGAATCGTATAACCACGCACACGGATAGAGCCAGGATTGGTATCAATCAATGACGTCGTCGTATACTTGCCTGAATCTAAAGCGGCGGCAACAGTAAATGGTTTCATGACCGAACCGGGCTCAAAGACATCAAGCAGCGCCCGGTTACGTTGGTTTTCACCGGTCATCTCATTAAGATTGTTGGAGTTAAATGACGGCCACGTCGATAGAGCAAGCACCTCACCGGTTTGCACATCGACGATCATACCCGTTGACCAGCGCGCTTTTTGCAAGCGACCGGCTTTTTCAAGCTCTTTATAAAGCAAGTACTGCAAGCGCGAATCAATCGTTAACGCCACGTCTTTACCGGGTATCTCTGGTTCAATCTGCTTAATTTCTTTTAGGCTATTTTGCTTGGCATCTTTGAGTACCAATACTTTACCATCATCGCCCGCCAGCTCAGTTTCATACTGACGTTCGATACCAGCGCGGCCTTCATAGCCGCCTTCAGGGTCATTGGCATTTTGGCCCATGAAACCCAACAGCTGCGAGTTCGGTTGCGGCTGTGGATAATAGCGCTGGAAGAAATTTTTCTCATAGACACCCGGAAAATCAAGCGAGCTAACGCTTTGAGCAATCTCAGGGGTGACTTTATTGAGTAGCGGTAGATAATGCGAGCCTGCGCCCGATGGTAGCGCCGCTTTAACGGCTTCCTCATCGGTTACATCGATACTGTCATCGATTGCGGTAACTTTTTTGAGCTCAGTGACTGAGATATTGGCCGCCGCCGCAAGGGTGGTCAAATCCATATTATCCAAGCGCTTTTGCATACGCGCGACCAGCTTTGGACTATCAGGATTGGTCAAAATAATGCGTTTAAGCTCATAATATTCGCGTGCATAATCATGCGGGCTAAAAGAAACCGTCGCTAATGGCGCACTGACCGCTAAAGGCAAATCATTACGGTCGGTAATCATACCGCGATAGGATTTTTGCGTGCGCACGCTGGTGATAAGCTCATTACCTTTATCTTGGTAAAATTGAGCATTGGCCACTTGTAAATAATAAGCACGGCCGATAAGCCCTACCAAAATCAGCAGTGCCAGTGCCCAAATCATACGAAAACGGTTTTTATCTTGCTCGACACCGCCACGCGAAGAGGCACCAGACGCTTTACCCAAAAACGCTCTTTTACTTTTTAGGTTTTTAACACTGGTATAAGCGCCCTGCTCTTCGCTCTTTTTGAGGCGACCAAGCAGCTTGGCTTTACGGCCATCACTGGTTTTATTGTCAGGCTTGCTACTCGTTTGCCCAGATTTGGCGGCACTGGCACGGCGTAACGGCTTGGTGACTTTGCCGCTGGCTGGTTTTTTGTTGTTATTCTTAGCGGCAGCTTTATCACTATTGGCATTGGATTTTTTATCACTCATCGTCCAGCCTCCGCTGCATCAGCATCGTTTGTAGGAATCTCAGGAGATAAATCCGTAGAAGCCCGTGGCTCGATGACTTCAGTCTCAGCTTTATTTTCATCTGCGCCATCAGACTCAACGACTGGCGTCATTGTTGCTGGTGCAACTGCCGCACCTGGTTGGATAATCAGCTTGTCTTTAAGGGTTGGCGAAAACATACCCAGTTCAGCAACGGCACGACTGGCAATTTGCGGGGTCGCACTAAAGGTTTGCTGCTCGATAAGCAAACGCTGATGCTCTACTTGCAGTTTGCGCTCTTGTTTTTTCATGTCTTGCAAGGTTTTATAATCCTGATGATATTGCTGCACGCCTTCGGCAGTTTTGATACCGCTCCAGATAATTGCTGCCGCCAATAGCAATAATATGGCCACGTAAATACTGACCATATTAAATCGGCGCACGAATAATTCGCCAACATCGGTATTAGGAGGCATTGCGGCGCGACGGTTTACAGGTTTGTCAGATATTGCCATGACGATCTCAAAAAAGTGAACTTCAAAATATAAAAAGCGCTAACCATTTGCGAGTGATCACACCCTCATGAGCCATCAGCACCATCAATAAAAACAAATAAGATTAGAAATAAAACAAAACCAAGCAAAAAAGTAACTGCTGAGCCTAGCAGAGAATGTTTACAGCTTTTTAACAGCCGCGTAATCATTAAAACATTCAGTCATATTCTAACCACATAATTTAGTAGGAATATTTATGGCTGAACATCTGCTACATAATCAGTATCGGTACGGGTTGCCAGTCGTAACCATGCGCTACGTGAGCGCGGGTTTTGACTGATTTCTGCTTTACTAGGACCGACGCGTTTTGGCTTACTAAAATAACGCGGACGCTTCGGCGGCATCGGTAAATTCTCATCTTCTGGATACTGACTTTTACTATGGCGCTGCAAAAACTGCTTAATACGGCGATCTTCTAAGGAGTGAAAACTAATGACCGCCAGCTGTCCGCCCGACTTTAAAATCGGAATGCTTTGCTCTAAAAAGTCGTCAACATCGCCAAGCTCATTATTAATGAAGATACGCATCGCTTGAAAACTTTGCGTCGCTGGATGCTTACCGCGTTGCCAGTTTGGGTGCGCGACTTTTATCACTTCTGCTAGCTCAAGCGTCGACTCATAACTGTCCATTTGCTTGATCGCACGGGCAATACGGCGGCTATGGCGCTCTTCGCCGAACTCATAAAGTACATTGGCCAAGGTTTCATCATCGACTTTTTCTAGCCATTCAGCAACCGACTGCCCACGACTGGTATCCATACGCATATCGACCGCGCCATCGCGCATAAAACTAAAACCGCGACTGCCATCGTCAATTTGTGGCGATGAGATACCCAAATCCGCCATTAATCCATCAACTTGCGTGATACCCATTGCCGCTAGGCTATCAGTCAAGGTCGCAAAGCTGTCATGCACCACTTTTACGCGACTGTCGCTATTTGCCAATTCATGAGCAACGCTAATGGCCGTTGGGTCTTTATCAAACACAATCAAGGTTGCGTCATCGGCCAGCTGACTTAATAACAGTCGACTATGGCCGCCACGGCCAAAGGTTGCATCGACGTAGATGCCACTCATTTGTAAGCTATCCTGTCCTGCATCGTCTGTTTGCTTGGGCAATGATTTAACGCCCAACACCGCGGCGACCGTTTCTTGCAGTAGCACCGCATCATGGACGAAACTTAATTCATCAGAAGTGGTTTGCTCTGTTATAGCAGCTACAGACTCTTGAGCGGGTGAATTAGCAGAGTCACTCTCTACAACAAAGTCATTTTCCAGCGCAGACAAGTCACGCGCTGACTTAGCGTTATCAGTGGCTGACGAAGCGGTTGTTTTAAGATCTTGCTTACTTTTTGGCTTATTATTCGATATGGACACAAACGACTCAGTAGATGACGACCATTTTGGTCAGTAATAGTAAAAAATCAGATGAAAATAAACAAGTTATGACTTGTCTAACATTATTATCGCAAGGATACACTGGTAGTCAAGCGCTAGACGGGCTTTTCGTTAAAAATATCCCATCTCTCTGTTATACTAGCGCTATATTTTACGCTATTTTTCTACCTTGACGGCTATTGTTTGTGCCGTATTTTTTGTTCAAACTTGTCATGCACATTTATTATTAATACTTTTAACCGCCATTTTTCACTGCCATATTCATTAACTACCCTATTCTGAGAATTTTATGATGCAATCATCGACTTCAACTAACAGCACGCGCCCTGTCCGTACTCGTATCGCGCCTTCACCGACTGGCTTTCCGCATGTCGGCACCGCTTATATCGCGCTATTTAATTTAGCCTTTGCCAAAGCCCACGGCGGCGAGTTTATTTTACGTATTGAAGACACCGACCAAACGCGCTCGACCGAACAATCTGAAAAAATGATTTTGGATGCGCTACGTTGGGTTGGTCTTGACTGGGCGGAAGGTCCAGATATCGGCGGTCCGCACGCGCCTTATCGTCAGAGCGAGCGTAGCGATATTTATAAAAAGCATGCCGAGCAGCTTATAGAAAACGACCATGCGTTTCGCTGCTTTTGTAGCAGTGAAGAGCTTGATGCCATGCGTGCTGCGCAAATGGCCAATGGTGAAACGCCGCGTTACGACGGTCGCTGTGCCCATTTAGCCCCAGAGAAAACCGCGCAATTGGTTGCTGAGGGCAAACCAAACGTCATTCGTATGCGTGTGCCAACCGAAGGCGTCTGTCAAGTGCAAGACATGCTACGCGGTACGGTTGAGATTCCTTGGACGCAAGTCGATATGCAAGTGCTGCTAAAAACCGACGGCATGCCAACTTACCATCTAGCCAACGTCGTTGATGACCATTTAATGGACATCAGCCATGTGTTGCGCGGTGAAGAGTGGCTCAACTCTGCGCCTAAGCATCAGCTGCTTTATGAGTATTTTGGATGGGAGATGCCGGTTCTTTGCCATATGCCACTGCTACGTAACCCTGATAAATCAAAGCTGTCTAAGCGTAAAAACCCAACGTCTATCACCTACTACCGTGATGCCGGCGTGCTACCTGAAGCGCTGCTTAACTACCTCGGTCGTATGGGCTACTCTATGCCTGACGAAGCGGAGAAATTTACCTTAGAGGAAATGATTGCCAGCTTTGATATTCAACGTGTGTCCCTTGGCGGCCCTATTTTCGACATCGAAAAGCTCAATTGGCTTAACGCCGAATGGCTACGTGCGTTAACCCCTGAAGAGTTAAAAAATAAAATCCTTGACTGGGCAAGTAACAGCGATAAATTAACCGCTATCGCAGCGGCGATTCAGCCTCGTATTGAATTATTGTCTGATGCGGTCAATTGGGGCGGATTTTATTTCCAAAACCTACCTGCTATTAATGCTGAGAGCTTTACCCATAAATCACTGACGCCCGAGCAAATTACAGAGATGCTGCAACTGGCGCTTTGGCAGCTAGAAACCTTGCCAACGTGGTCAGAAGAAAATATCTACGCCACCCTAAAAGGTCTTGCCGCTCACCTCGATATTAAGATGCGTGACTTTATGGCACCGTTCTTTATCGCTATCGCTGGTAGCACCTCATCGACGCCCGTCATGAATTCTATGGCAATCATCGGCGCTGACATGACCCTAACACGCTTGCGTCATGCGATTGATGTACTGGGTGGCTTAGGTAAAAAGAAACTGAAAAAACTTGAGAAACAAGCAGCTGAATTGCCAGATTTTTTGGCTGATAAATAGTTTGGCAGCTGAATAGTTTTTTACTTGTTAATTAAAAACAGTATTGCTAAATATAATCAGTTCAAAATAAAAGCGCTACGTTATAGCTATATGCGACTGGTATAAATTTTCCTTGCTTGCTGTGCGCTTTGCACTCCAGAGGCTACGAAAAATTCATCCCAGTCGCACTTTATCGATTTTAAAGTAACTCTACTATAACAAAAAGGGGTCAGGCTGAACTGACCCCTTTTTACGTTAATCTCAGCATTTAAAATTCAACACCTTCATTGGATATAAATATGGCCGCCAAAACCGTCACCATCGAAAGCAAAGATTATGTCTTTAATACCCTCAAAGAAGCGCAGAATTACTATGATGCCATCGTAAAAGAGCTTTATAACGCAAAACTGACCCTGACAACCGGTCAAGACTTTGAAGATTTAAAATGGATATATAGCACTTACTGTAAGTATACCAAGCAGAATTTAGATAAATTAAACAATTCTGACATTGTTGGTTTTAAAGGAATCAGTACTGTCCGAGAAAAAGGCGGTCAATATATCCCAACGGAATGCTGTGCCATCATTTTTTCTGACAACAGCTCTAACCTCACTGAGGAAGAATTCTTTACCGATAAAGCTCTAAAAGAGATTGCCATCAAGCAAAATCCACGCTAATTTAAGCTTATTAAGCAGCTAAAATGGCTTTAAACGCTTTTTTTTGCATATTTATGCATTATTTTTCAAATAGCAGTTGACAAGACTGCTGGTCTTACATAAAATACGCACACTCTTAGCGAGGGGCTATAGCTCAGTTGGTAGAGCACTTGCATGGCATGCAAGGGGTCAACGGTTCGACTCCGTTTAGCTCCACCATACTATTTATCGCAACGCTCAGTATGACTGAAACTTGATATAAATACTCGCTAGTAGAACGATATCAGCACCTAGGCACAGCTTGCTCTGTTATTAATAGATAAGCTCTCTGATATTGTGAAGTACCGTTGTAACCACTGGTTATAACACTCTATGCGTCCCCATCGTCTAGAGGCCTAGGACACCGCCCTTTCACGGCGGTAACGGGGGTTCGAATCCCCCTGGGGACGCCACTATTCGGCGTCACTTATTAGCACTTTTGCTTAGCACCTTTTAAGCATCAGGTTAGACTAATAAGCGAACAATAAAAAAGCCCAGTCATCATATGGTGACTGGGCTTTTTTATGTCTGTGGTTTTTAAAAATGGCTATCAAGGCTGTATAAGTCCTTGGGAATATTGATAGAATGCAAGGTAAAGGCGCTCTATAAACTATAGATATTTGAAGCTATCACAAGGATGTATTGGCTATGTTTGGTATTGAGAATTATCTAGGGTTTGTTATGGCAGCCATTTTGCTAAACCTAACCCCTGGTAGCGATAGCATGTATATCATCACCCGTAGCATTTCACAGGGTAGCCAAGCAGGGTTTTATTCTGTGTTAGGTATCATCTCAGGCATTTTAGTCCATACGTTGTTAGCAGCGCTGGGCTTGTCCATCATTTTGGCAAATTCCCCACTGGCATTTATGATCGTCAAATATATTGGTGCTAGCTACTTATGTTATTTGGGCGTAAAAATGCTTATGAGCAAGCAGCAGCCTTTGATAGCCGAGAGTTTACAAGAAAACGAAAAATCTTCGTCCGCTAAGACTCTAGATCATTGGCAAATATATAAACAAGGTGTACTCACCAACACCTTTAATCCAAAAGTCGCATTATTCTTTTTGGCATTCTTCCCGCAGTTTATCGATGCCAGCTATGCTTATAGCATGGTGTCGTTTATCATTTTAGGATTGACCTTTGCTGTTACTGGCTTTATATGGTGCTCGTGCTTAGCATTACTAGCGTCGAAGTTTAGTAAAAATCTGAGAAAGAACCCCTCTATCGAAGTGATTTTAAATAAAATAAGCGGTGTGGTGTTTGTTGGCTTGGGAATTAAGCTATTGACTGAGAAGGGTTGAAGGTAAAAAACAACGTATAAAAAAGCATTCTGCACAAAAAAGCCCAATCCCCTACTTTAACTGGGATTGGGCTTTTTTATTATAAATAGAGCTAGCTATTAAGCAGCATTTTTACTCTCAGCTGCCAATTGACGTAGCACATAGTGCAATACACCGCCGTGACGCACGTATTCGCGCTCTTTTGGCGTCTGTAGCATGACATTGACATCAAAGCTCTCAGTTGAGCCATCGGCACGTGTGGCCGTAACCTTGGCGGTTTTGCTTTCGCCATTATTAAGACCTGTGATGCTAAGCACCTCAGAACCGTCTAAATTATAGGTCGCAGCATTTTCACCGTCTTTAAAGGTTAATGGTAACACACCCATACCGACTAGGTTTGAGCGGTGAATACGCTCAAATGAGCTGGTCAATACCGCTTTTACGCCGAGCAAAATCGTACCCTTCGCGGCCCAGTCACGACTGGAGCCAGAGCCATATTCAGCACCGCCAAGTACCACGAGCGGACGCTTGTCTTCTTTATACTTCATCGCCGCATCATAGATGGCCATTTCTTGACCGTCTTGTAGCGTCGCGCTATCGCCGTTGAAGTAATAAGTGTAGCCGCCCTCTTTACCGCCCATCATAGTGTTTTTGATACGAATATTGGCAAACGTACCGCGCGTCATGACCGCATCATTACCACGGCGTGAGCCATAGCTGTTGAAGTCGGCTTCCATTACACCGCGCTCTTGCAGGTACTTGCCCGCAGGAGAATTGGCATCGATATTACCGGCTGGTGAGATATGGTCAGTGGTGATTGAATCACCGAATAGACCCAAGATACGCGCACCTTCGATATCAAGGATACCTTCTGGCTCCATGGTCATGCCATCAAAGAACGGTGGGTTCTTAATGTAAGTAGAATCTTCACTCCATGGATACAGCTGACTATCGGCTGAGCTAATGGCGTTCCATGCAGCACTACCATCAAACACTTCACCGTAGTTTTTGCGGAACATATCAGCGTCGATATTATTGGCAATCAGCTCATTGATTTCTTCTGACGTTGGCCAGATGTCTTTTAGGAAGACATCATTACCGTCGTTATCCTGACCTAGTGGATGCGTGGTTAAGTCAATATCGACGGTACCTGCCAGCGCATACGCAACAACGAGCGGCGGTGACGCCAAATAACTGGCTTTGACGTGCGAGTGAATACGACCTTCAAAGTTACGGTTACCTGACAATACAGCTGCGGCAACCAAATCACCTTCTTCGATAGCCTCTTCAATCGCCCCTAATAGCGGACCTGAGTTACCGATACAAGTGGTACAACCATAACCAACTAGGTAGAAGCCGATTTTTTCTAGCTCATCCATTAGCTGAGACTTTTCAAGATAATCAGTCACCACTTTTGAGCCGGGAGCCAATGAAGTCTTAACCCATGGCTTAGCCGTTAGACCTTTTGCAGCGGCTTTTTTCGCCACCAGACCTGCGCCTATCATCACTGCTGGGTTTGAGGTATTGGTACAAGAAGTAATCGCTGCGATAACGACAGAGCCATCACGCAATCTATACTCTTCGTCTTCGATTTTGACCGTGCAATAAGTACTGCCTTCAGCGCAGAAAGGATTGGGTTTTGCCGCCAGAGTTTTTGCTTGATCTTGCTTACCGCCTTCTTCATCAAAGCGTACCTTGGCTTCAACTTCTTTCTTACGGTCTTTGGTCATCGCCGTTAAGGTTTCACCAAATTTTTCATGCATATCAGATAGATTGATACGCTGCTGCGGCAAGTTCGGACCGGCAAGTGCTGGCTGTACGGATGATAAATCCAACTCTAACTTACTTGAGTAAGTCGCTGCTGGCGTATCGGCATCGTGCCATAAGCCTTGCGCTTTGGCATACTTTTCAACCAGCTCAATCTGGCTTTCTTCACGACCTGACAGACGTAGATAATCAATCGCCATTTGGTCAATCGGGAAAATACCACAAGTCGCGCCATACTCTGGTGCCATGTTGGCAATCGTTGCACGATCAGCAAGTGGCATACTGTGTAGACCTTCGCCGTAAAATTCGACGAACTTACCAACCACACCATGCGCACGTAGCATTTCAACCACACGTAATACCAAATCCGTCGCAGTAACGCCTTCGGTTAATTTACCCGTCAGCTCAAAGCCAACGACTTGTGGAATCAGCATCGATGATGGTTGACCAAGCATTGCGGCTTCCGCTTCAATACCGCCAACACCCCAACCAAGGACGCCAATACCATTAATCATCGTGGTGTGACTGTCCGTACCAAACACGGTATCAGGATACGCAGTCAACTCACCGTCAACATCAGCAGCCATTACCACGCGGGCTAGATATTCAAGGTTAACCTGATGCACAATACCCGTTGCTGGTGGTACAACGACAAAGTTTTTAAAGGCATTTTTGCCCCAATGTAAAAACTCATAACGCTCATTATTACGTTTAAACTCAATTTTCTCGTTTAAATCCAGTGCATCTTCACGGCCATAGGCATCGACTTGTACAGAGTGGTCAACGACCAATTCACTTGGGATAAACGGGTTAATCTGCTCAGCGTTACCGCCAAGCTCAACCACCGCATCACGCATCGCTGCCAAATCGACCACCGATGGTACACCGGTAAAATCTTGCAGGACAACACGCGCTGGCATAAAGGCAATTTCTTTTGACGCTTCTGCACCTGCGTCCCAATTGGCAACCGCTTCGATGTGATTTTTACCGACAGATTGGCCATCATCTTCATTACGTAATAGGTTTTCTAAGACGATTTTCATACAAAATGGCAGCTTACTGATGTTCTCGTAAGTGTTGGTCAGCTTTGGCAGGCTGTAATAAGCGTGCTCCTTGCCATCGACCGAAATGGTGTCTTTTACATTAAAAATATCACTCATGGTAGCTTCCTTATCGTTGTTATAGATCCTGAACATAAACGACTCTTGAACTAATATGACTATCAATCAATAAGCATTTATGCTGATAACTGGTGGCTAAATAGATGGTGGTTTAGTTGTTCTTAAATTAAATGGATTTGTTAAATCGAATGGCTATATTTAATTACTAACAAGCGCTAAATTAAACGTTCAACAACAGCTAAGTGTCATAGCCAACCGTGCTTTTCCTTTAACAAACCCTGTGTTAATAACGGTTTTATTAATACAGCGACGTTAACAAAAGTTATAAGCATCTGTTTAGCGTTTAACAGTAACGCTCTTTTACCATAACAAATAACCCGCCCTTTGTTAACGTCTAGATGGTGTTGAATCGTGGCACAATCGTAAACGCGACAGTGCGTCCATGCTTTAGCGGTTAAGGTTTAACAGTTAACTGGCAAGGTATGAACTTATCTTTTATTTTTGACGGCGACGACCGCTTCGAAAGACTTGGCTGTCATCATAAAAGCTCGAATGGGCATTTTCTACCCAATAGTGCGGCACACCCAAAATGGGCAATGGAGACAGTTTGCGCGCTGTCACATCCGGCTGTGATAATAACGCCTCCATATAATCAGCTACTCTTTTATCCAAGTGACTAATGCGCTCAGATAGCGATAAGGCAAAAAAATCTTGCGTGACATTTATCACGATACTATGGGCGCATAATGCCTTGCGCGGCTGAAGTAGCTTCTCTAACAGTGCATGACCAAAAATATAAACTGCCGCCTGAGAGTCGCTATTTAGCGCTTGTGGTTTATCCCACTTGTCACGCGGTGTAACCAAACTTTCCTGCCAATCGAAATCAACAAATGCCTTACTGATACTTGCATCAGCGGTGACTAATATTGCGCCATTTTCATCAAATACGGTAATGGTATCGCGGACACGCCCGCGACTGGCACCAATACCTTGTTGATTGATTTCAAGCATATGATAATAATTCAGCAAGGCTTTGGTCTTGGGAAAGGTTAGCCAAATGCTACCGTTAAATAAATCATGCAAGTTATCGCGGGTTGGAATATTACCGGTCGTACCGATAAAACTCTCGTACGCCTCACCTTCTGGCAACGCATTTTGTGAGACAAATCGTAAGGTGTGGGCTTGATTGTTTAGTGCAGGTTTGGTTTTCGGTAATGGCTGTTGTAAATCATCAGCCTGCTGCTGCAACGCTGTATTCAAAACCTTGGCGATAATATCAGGCGTATTCTCAATTATATCTGTCTGAGCAAGCTCATTTTTTAAGCCACTTAGCTGAGTAATGGCGTGACTTATATAATCTAACTGATTTAAGTGACACAGCCATGGCGCTTGCCAGTCAATAGCAGCAAAGCTGTCATCAAGCGTGCTGGCGCATACAGACGGGTTATTAATAGAAGCGTCAGAAGAAGCAGTTGGATAAGGCTTAGCAGGTAAATCAGTAGCGGTCATGTTCACTATCTCTATTAGACGACTGGCGTGGCTATGGTATCATGGAGCGCTTTTTTACGGCTAGACAAGCCGCTAGAAATAACGTTTTCGCGCGCTATTTATTGATGAGTTTTTATGGCAAATTTTAACACCCACTTAAATGTTGCATTTATGGTCAGCGGTACGATGAGTCTAACGGTTTATAAAGCCGGATTGATTGATGATTCAGGGTTCTTAATGTGCGTGGCGCTCGGTACCATCGGTGGGTTGCTGCCTGACTTGGATTCTGATAATTCGACGCCGATTAAGCTTGGGTTTAATATTACCTCGTTTATTTTTGCCTTTGGTCTGGTGATGCATTGGCGCAGTGAGCTGAGTTTACTGGCGCTGATAGCGTTATGGCTGGCCGGCTACGGCTTTATGCGTTATGTGGTATTTTCGATTTTTACCAATATGACCGTACATCGCGGTGTCATTCATTCGGTGCCCTATATGGCGATAATGGGGCTTGGAATGACCTATGTCAGCTACGATATTTTAAACTTACCGTTGACGGTTAGCTGGTTTTACGGCTTGTTTTTATTTGGCGGCGCGATGGTACATTTGGCATTGGATGAGCTATATAGTGTGAATTTGTCCAATATGAAAATGAAGCGCTCATCGGGTACCGCCATGAAGTTCTATCAGCATAAAGACAAATGGTGGTATCTGCTACTGTACGTCATGTTTGCGCTCTTGCTGTATTTTGCGCCGCCGTTTGCTGAGTTTTGGCAGCAGCTACGTGACCCCACGCCTTGGGCAAAGCTTAAACTCGGTCTATGGCCAGAATTGATCAAAAACTGGCTCAATTGAAACTTATAAATCGCTAATAATATAAATAACAACTTGAGTAAATAATGTCAATATCGCTACCAATCTGCCCTTGCCAAATCAATCCGTCATCGGATGACATTAGCGCGCCGTTACTTTATCAAGACTGCTGTCAGCCTTATCATGACGGGCTTTTAAATAACGAAGCTGATAAAATTGACTGTGCAAAGCCAGACTCTGCTGAACGATTGATGCGCACGCGTTATAGCGCCTTTGTCTTGATTAAACCAGAATACATTGTCAAGACTACGCTACCCGCGCAGCAAGCATTACTTGATATCAAGGCTATTGAGTCTTGGGCAAAAGAGACGGACTGGGCAGGATTGGAAATCGTTACGCACACGCCAAAGCTAGGTAAGCGTCATGCACAAGTTGAGTTTAAGGCTTACTTTAATATCTCTGATAATACAGCTGATAGTTTAGAAGAAAAAAGGCAGGCGCATCATGAATTGTCTGCCTTTGTAAAAGTAACAGACAAAGCGAATAATGATGCGCGTTGGTACTTCCTCGACCCAACAGTAGAAATGACTGTCACCCAAAAACAGCCATGTATTTGTGGCTCAGGTGAGAAGTTTAAGCGTTGTTGTGGGATTTATTTAGGTTAGGTTTTAAAGTAGCTTTTCAAGCCTATAGAGTTTATATAAATCTTCGAGCTGCGGTAGATGCTTATCGTTGGATAGCAATTCAATATCATTGACTTTGGCCGTCGCAAAATGAAATATATCAAACTGACGCTTATCAATATTTTTATTAATATTGTTGTTATCTGACTCAAACTTATCTAATCTGTATAAATCAGCAGCCAAATCTGCGACGTCTTGACTGATATCTAAAGTAGTTAAGCTATTCATCACATTGATGTATTTTCCAATCTCACTATCTTGTTTCTTCCACAAAAAGTATCTAAGAAATTCATAACGAATAAGTGGAGTTATCACTATTTCTATATTGTTTAGTGCTATTTCACTACGTAACTCTTTCAAATTCTGTAAAAGTTGAGTATCGTTTTCATCACTTTTACCTTCAAGCAAACCAATCAGATAATTTGTGTCTAGAAGCTTCTCCTTCTCTTTCATGATTGCCCTGCCTCTAACTGCTTAATTTTTTCATCTAATAAACTTAGTAATGCTTGTTTCGCTTCTGTTTGCTGTGGCGCATTATCTCGCGCTAATTTGAGCTGATTAATATCAATATTAAAGGCATCCTTCAATAAATCTACAAACGCTGCATTATTCGGGTGTTCTATTAGCTCTGTTTTTACTACCCCATCTTCTTTATCGCGATATAGCTCATAGGCTTCACCATGTTGTAATTGGCTAAGTACGATAGCGGAGTGAGTAGTGATATAAAAGGTAGTATTCGGGAATAAACGTTTCAAGGTAGGAATAATAGTCGCTTGCCATTTGGTATGCAGATGACTTTCTATTTCATCGATAAAGACTACGCCTTTGACATGAGCAATGTTAGTTTCATTAGTGAAATAACTGTAGCCCGCAATAATGGACTGCATGATTTTTAGTATTGAGGCAAAGCCACTAGATAATTCAGACAGCTCAATTTTCTGTTCAGCTACCTTGATAAATACACGATTACTACCTGATATTTCAAGAAACTTACTATCAATTCGTTCGTCTACTTTGTTAAGTAAATTTAGTAGTGTGGTTATTTCAACTTCACGATTATCTTCGGCGGCTTGGTAAGGGTTAGCAGATTGAGCACGCTGAATTATCCATTGATTTAATAGTTCACCCATTCCTAAGCTATGCATCTTTTCACTATTCAAAGTCGAAAAATTTTCATCAATATATTTTTTTAAACGAGTATCCCGAGTACCAATGTTCTTATTTACATCTATTTCTTCATAATCAATGGTTCCACGATTCAAAGCACCAATCATGACTACAGCTGAATTATGACTTTCGAAGCCCTTTAAGCTTTTATCAGAGATATCATTAAATGTACGTCCATCAGAAATTATATTGTTAAATGCAAATAGTTCATCACTCATAATACTTGCATAAAGGAGTCCGTTGGTAATGAAGCATAGAGTAAACAAAGCCTCTAGACACTTAGTTTTACCAATGCCATTTTCCCCGATCAGACAATACACTCTTTGCTCAGACTCAAAGCTAAGATGTACATCACCGACACCTACTAGCTGTTTTATTTGAATGTCATTGCCTAACATGGCTTCACCTAATTTTTATTAAACTATTAATTTCATAGTGGAACAACCAATTTAAAAATACAAGTCAACCATCCTAAACACTCGCCCCAACCGCCCGTGCCACCGCAATGCCTTCGTCAATGGTTAAAAACTTACGCTGACTTGGGCTGTCTTTATAAATGACATCACCATCTTGGAATATTAAGCATTCATTGACTGCCAACTGTTGCCACTTTTCATTTTCAGTCAATGGCACAGTCACTAGAATCGTAACTTTGTCGCTGTCGGTAGTCACATCGCTAAAGTTAATCGCTAAATCGTCATCTGCTAATTTTGCTTCGCCAAATGGTGCTTGACGCGTGAGATAAAACAATAAACTGCCCGCATACGCCAATTGCCATTGACCATTTGATATCAGGCAATTAAACAAACCGTTTGCAGAAAGGTAGCGACATTGGGTGGTTAAAAAATTAAACAACGTTTGGTCATCAGGGCGGGTTTTAAAGCTGCTCTTTAGACGATTAACCAAATAACAAAACGCCATTTCAGAATCGGTATTACCAACTGGCTGACAATGTGAGGCATTACCATTGTCTTGCAGGCGCTGACAGCGTTTGATAAATTCGCTATTCATCTGCCCATTATGGGCAAATACCCACTGCTCGCCCCAGACTTCACGGACAAAAGGATGGGTATTGGCCAAACAATTCTGTCCTTGAGTCGCTTTACGAATATGGGCGATAACGTTCATGGCCTTGATCGGGTAATTATTCACCAAGTCGGCAACGGGCGATAAATGGCTCGGATGATTGTCATGGAATAGACGCAGACCAGTCGAGGCATTGGCTGTTTTATCATTATTGGTGCATTCACTACGCTCAAAAAATGCAATACCAAAGCCATCTTCATGACTGTCGGTCATGCCGCCGCGACGACGAAACCCTGCAAAGCTAAAACCAATATCGGTTGGGGTATTACAGTTCATTCCTAAGAGTTGACACATTTATACTTCACCGCCGTGATTGTTTTTTGCAGAATTTAAAGGAGGGTTTAGAGTAGCTTCTGACACTTCATCAAACATCTCATAAGGCGTGGCCCCATCAGTATCAATATTCGCCAAGATACGCTGCGCATGCGCTAAATCCGTATCCTGTATCCACAGCACAATCCCAGAATTCATACCGGGCATGGCACTCAGCGGTTGCAGAGACACCGTAATACCATTATTACGCAGCAGATTGGCATGCAGCTCACCTTGCATATTGGTATCGTAGCGCGCCAGTTTGTGCCAGTTATCAACTTGATCGGTCATGGGATCCGCCTTTATGGTTTTGATACAGGAATGGTCGAACAATAACAATCTATGCTAATTGGTCGAGCGTATATTCTTTAATTGCAAAATCACAGCTATTACTTAATTTATCACGTGCTTGCTCAGCTTGGGTGATATTGCTAAAAATACCGATTATCTGAGTGTTTTTTTGCGCCGCTGATTCATTATCTAACAATACAAAGACCGTATTTTGCGCTTTTTCAACATGTGACCAATGATAAGCAGCTAAGCGCTTCATCAGGTCAGGATTTTTGACCATGATGTTATCGCCAGTCCGACCTTCGGTACGGTTATAGTGGATAACGTTTAAACGCAATAGCCAAAAAATCACCGCCGCTTTGGCGAGCATCACTGGTAAGGCACGTTTTTCATCTTCGCCAAGCGCACGTTTGGATTCATATCCTTGCAAAAATGCCGCCATTTTACTGCGGTCAAAATTGACGGTTTCGCCCTGCTCGGCATCGCCCCAAGTGGTACAAAAATCATTAATGGTAATGGCAATATCCATCACATAATGCTCAACGCTGACTTCGGTAAAGTCTAGCAATCCCGTTAAACGCTCTGCGCCTTTTTGGCTATTATTTAACGATAAGTCCCATAAAGTATTATCAGCGAACATGTCTAAATGACATAAGCCTTTTGGCAAAGTCGCAAGCGGTAATTCGCTATATGACTGCCAAATATCGCTCATCAGCTTGGCTTCGTCACCGGGCATAAACTGCATTTCACGGTCGCGTACTTCCGCCCATGGATATAAAGGCACGCCATATTCTTCCGCAGGTTGTAATGCTTGCAAAGTCTCATGCAGCATGGCTAAAGCGGCGCCAATTTCATGACACATGGCTTGTGTGGTTTGCTGTGGATGCGCGCCTGCCAGACAAGGCACGAGGGTAATCGCTTTATTATCATAGCGTATGACATAGCATTTTTCTGCGCTATCAGCGTCTAAATCAAGCAATGATAACGGCGCCGCTACTGGCAATTTACCATCCAATTGATTAAGGATGACTGCCATCTTTTCGATGTCTTCTGGTGGACGCTCTTCAAATAAGGTAAACACATAAGAGTGCGCGCCATCTACATCGTCAGTCGTCTGAATAAACCAGTTAGAGTTTTTGATACCTTGGGTAATCGGAATGGCACGCGCAAATGACACGCCAAAACGCTGGCAAAAAGCGGCAAACTGATCATCGGTTAACTGAGTATAGACGGACATGATATCTCACTTATGGCAATGGAATAAAAAGGTAAATGGGTACAGTAGTGACAGTGATTGTACCGCGCATGAGCAAACTTTGGTTAAAAGCATAATAATCTTGCGAAAACCTGCCTGATATGGTGGCGATTTTGCTAGACTAGCGCTTACGGATAAATTGATTATAAGGTGAAAGACCCTATGTTAGCAAAGCGTATCATTCCTTGTTTGGACGTTGATAATGGCCGTGTGGTCAAAGGCGTGCAATTTGTCGATATCAAAGACGCCGGCGACCCCGTTGAAGTCGCCAAGCGCTATAACGAGCAAGGCGCTGATGAGATTACTTTTTTAGACATTACGGCGACCAATGATGAGCGCGATACCACTTATCATACCGTTGAACGTATGGCTGAAACCGTATTTGTCCCATTAACCGTCGGTGGCGGTGTGCGTAAGATTGCTGATATTCGTAATTTGCTCAATGCAGGCGCGGATAAAGTGGCAATCAATTCAGCAGCAGTATTTACTCCTGAGTTTGTTGGGGAGGCGGCGCAGAAATTTGGTAATCAATGTATCGTGGTGGCTATCGATGCCAAGCGCGTTGAAGATATTAAAGTTGATGGTATCATCATGCCGCGTTGGGAAATCTTTACCCACGGTGGGCGTAAACCAACGGGCATTGATGCGGTTGCTTGGGCAAGTAAAATGGCTGCTCTCGGCGCTGGCGAGTTATTGGTCACCTCAATGGATGGTGATGGCACCAAAAAAGGCTATGATTTGGCACTAATGCAGCAAATAACCAGCCGTGTAAATGTGCCGGTTATTGCTTCTGGCGGCGTTGGTAACTTGCAACATTTAGCCGAAGGCGTATTAGAAGGCGGCGTTGATGCGGTACTTGCTGCCAGTATTTTCCACTTTGGTGAATATACGGTGCAAGAAGCCAAAGAATATATGGCAGCACAAGGCATAGCAATGCGCTTATAACGCCTTTGTAAAATACAAATGCAACGGTAAAAAATGTTATCATAGCGCTAACTACTTCTTATCATTTGATTTTCGTTCATTTAATGGCTTATTTAACGGATAATTAACCGCTTAGATAAACGATTTGAACCCAGCGTTATATTTAGACTCCTATATTTTATTAAAAGCCCATTCAGCAAAGGATATTTTTATGTCGAATTTACAACAGCAGCGCAATGATGTGACCCATATCGATGGTAATTTACATCAAAATGAAGATGCGCGTATCGGTATCGTCGTTGGTCGTTTTAACGGTTTTGTCGTTGAATCATTGGTAGATGGCGCAATCGATGCGCTACTACGTCATGGCGTTTTGGGTAGCAATATTACCGTGATTCGCGTACCGGGTGCCTTTGAGTTGCCATTGGTTGCCCAGCGCGCGGCTGAATCTGACCGCTTTGACGCTATCATTGCGTTAGGCGCGATTATCCGTGGTAGCACGCCGCATTTTGATTTTGTCGCTAGCGAATCTGCCAAAGGTTTAAGCAGTGTTGCGATTGATTATAATATCCCTGTTGCCAATGGCGTATTGACCACTGACAGCATCGAGCAAGCGATTGAGCGCTCTGGTACCAAAGCCGGTAATAAAGGCTCAGAAGCTGCGATGGTGGTGTTAGAGATGATTGCGGTACTATCACAGTTAGATATTGATGATGATTATGATAGTAGCGACAATGCTTAGATAGACAATGCTTAGATAATAGCGACGATGCTTAAGGGTGACGCTTAATTAAACCGTCATTTTATAAAGTGTTTTTTCTTATTTAAGCAGTTTAATGGGCACTGTGGTTTGTTATAAGCTATTGTTTGTTATAAATAGCCACAGTGTCAATTCTATACAGAACAATGCTACAAAGAACAGTGCTCTAAAAAACATTGTAAACGGTGCTAGCAAGCACCGCTGCAACACTCGACTGTCATAGCTGTCAGCCGATTACTATTTAACATATTTTATGCTATTGCTTATCCCATAATTGCTTATCACATATTTGTTTAAAACCTAGGTACAAACCCCTTATGACTGACCAACTCAAGCGCGCTATTAGCGCTGCGCAAACCGCACAACTCACTGATGGACAAGCTGAAGCGACGCGTATCGCAAGCAGTAGTGCGGGCGATCAAACCTTCGATATGAGTGAAACCACTTATAAGACCAGCCACACCGCGGTGCGCAAGGCTCGTCGCTTTGCCATGCAAGGTCTATACGAATGGCTCGTTACTGACCGCCGTTTTGATATCGATGGCAAGCTTGGCTGGAAAGCCAATGCCCCGCATGATATCGCTGCCCGTACCCGTGCGACCAATGCCATGCATACCGTACATATCGGTTACTACCATGAAATGATGCGCGATATTCCAGAGCAGATTGACGCCCTCGATGCGCTAATCAGTCAACATCTTGATCGTGAAATCGATAAGCTTGATACCGTCGAGCACGCCATTTTATTAATTGGTGCTTATGAGCTACAAAACCGCTTAGAGATTCCGTATAAAGTCGTGCTTGATGAGGCGATGAAGCTAAATAATCACTTTGGCGCTACAGATGCGCATAAACTGATTAATGCCGTCCTTGATAAAATGGCGGTTGAATTGCGTGTGCTTGAAGTAGACGCAGATAGCAAAGCCAATCTACGCACGTCACAAAAAGCGGCGACTCAATCTAAGACTAAGCAGGCTGAAGCTCAATCTGCGAATGTTGAAGAAGCTAGTGAAACTACTGCTGAATCTGAACTCGATAGCACGTTAACTGGCTCAAACAAACCGCGTATCAGTGCCAATAATGCCAGTGTTAAACGCAATAGCGCGAGTAAAGCATTAGCAAATATCATTGATTATAAGATAAGTAAGCAAAACGAAGCGGCAAAAGATGTCGTTGTTGCCGATCCTATCGTTAATGAAAATCCTGTTAATGAAAATCCTGTCGCAGAAAGCACGTCGGCTGATAATGTCAGTGTCAGTAACGAGGGCAGTAATACAGATAATAGCGCGGATGGCAATGAGAACAATAGCGCCGCCGATATTGCCCTACACGATTCTAATATCGTTAGCGCTGACTCAGAAGAAGCCTCAGATAGCAGCTCGTTAGATAATACTGAGTTAAACGATACTGAGCTAGATAATACTACGTCAGACAACTTAGATAACATTGCGTCAGATGATGCTGATACAAAAAGTAAAGACTAGTCATGAATGAGTTTGAGCTGATTGAGCGCATATTTTCCCAAATGCAAGCTGCGCCGTCATCGTCCAGCACTGTCGATAAAGGCATTGGTGATGATGCCGCGGTAATGAGCTTGCCTGCAGGCTCGCGCTTGGTTAGCTGCATCGATACGCTCGTTCAAGGGCGTCACTTTAGTGCTGATTGGGAGCAAGTGAATAAGCTCGCTTTTGCCATCGGTTATAAAGCTGTTGCGGTAAATGTCTCCGATATTGCCGCGATGGGCGCAACCCCGCATAGTATTTTATTGGCATTGGCCTTACCTGAGCGTTTGGCGAATGAGCAATGGCTGACTGAGTTTGCCAAAGGCTTATTTCACGCCTGCCAGCTATTTGGTGTGACGCTTATTGGCGGTGATACCACGCGCAGTGATAGCTTGATACTCAGTGTCAGCGCGCAAGGATTACTTGCTGCAAGCACGCCAGCTGTGTACCGCTCAGGCGCGCAAGTCGGCGATAAAATCTATGTCTCAGGCACGCTTGGCGATGCCGCTTATGCCCTACAGCATCCTGACAATACTCAGGGCGTAGAGCTTGCCCATCGATTGCATATGCCCACACCACGTATTGCCTTAGGTGCAGCATTGGCGAAAATTGGTGCAACTTCAATGATAGATATCTCTGACGGTCTATATCAAGACCTTGGTCATATCTGCCAGCAAAGTAACGTTGGTATGCGCATACATCTTGAGCAGCTGCCTACCAGTAAAGCATTGGCTAGCAGCGAGTTAACTGAGCGCTTATTATGTCAGCTGGCGGGCGGTGATGATTATGAGCTGGCTTTTACCTTGCCTGCCCATATCGAGCAACCGATTGATAATAAGAGCAACACGCCTGTTACCTGTATCGGCGAAGTGATAGCCGTAAACGACACAAATGCTGCTAAAAATGTACAACCAGAGATTTTTTATCAAGGACAGCCAGTCACAGCGGCTCATCCTGCCCCCTTTTCTACTTGGCCCAATCTGACGGGTTATCAACATTTTGCAGGTTAGCCCATGATTGATCACAACCTATCTAAGCCTGATATCCGTAAAGCCAATGATTGCCCGCCGCTACCCGCCAATGCGAGTATGCCTGACCGTTTGGTTTATTGGCTTGGTATTGGTCTAGGAAGTGGTCTGCCGCGCCGTGCACCCGGCACTTGGGGTACGGTTGGCGCTTTAATCGTTGCGATACCATTATTAAGCCTAGGCTTTGTGCCGTTTTTGATTATTACCATTTTAGCTTGTTTGCTTGGTAATTCGATATGCGGTCGTACCTCAGAGCTGATGGGCGGTCATGATAACCCGCACATCGTTTGGGATGAGTGGGCTGGTATGTGGCTTACATTACTACCGCTATCTTATATGGGTATCGCCAATGGCAGTTTTTGGCAAAATATCACCCAAATCCCTACTATCGTAGCGATTATTATCGCCTTTATATTATTCCGCTTTTTTGACATTATTAAGCCGCCACCGATTGGTTGGGCAGATAAAAAAGTCGCAGGCGGCCTCGGTATTATGCTCGATGATATTATCGCTGGTATCATGGCGGCCGCCGTTTGGGTAATTATTTATACTTTCATTTTCTCCTTGGCTGATTAATAACGGTTTTTCTTAGTTTTAATCAAGCCGTTTTTAAACAAACAGTCTTTATGCTTTCTTATTTTTTTATTTCTTCGTATTTTTGTCGTCCCAAATTTTATGAGCTAGAATTTTTGTCATCGACTCGATAAAACACTATTAAGATTACAAAGATGTCACGACATACTATTTTTGTTAAATGACGATTTACGTTATAATTCAAACATATATTTTGTTACATTTGTAGGCTCTTTTTTAGGAATACTATGACAGCTCCTCTTTCAGTAATTATCCTCGCGGCTGGTAAAGGCACGCGTATGCAATCAGCCAAGCCAAAAGTGCTACAAACACTGGCTGGCAAGCCGTTACTCGGTCATGTACTTGATACTTGTCATCAATTGACCGTTGATGACACCATCATCGTTCATGGTTTTGGCGGCGAACAAGTGCAAGCAGATATTAATGAGCAATATGCGCATTTGCCGATTACGTGGGTTGCCCAAACTGAGCAGTTAGGAACAGGACATGCGGTAAAAGTGACGCTGTCTGATTTACCAAAAGAAGGTCAAAGTCTGATTTTATATGGTGATGTGCCATTGGTCAGCTGCCAGACGTTAACAGCTTTAAAATCTGCCAATACTGATGGTATGTCGATGTTGACGCTAACAGTAGACAACCCATTTGGTCTTGGTCGTATCAAACGCGATAAAGAGGGCAATATTGAAGCCATCGTTGAGCAAAAAGATGCCAACGCCGATGAACAAAAGATCCAAGAGATTAATAGCGGTATTTACTGCGTTGATAATGCATTATTGCATAAATATCTGCCAAAGCTGTCTAACGACAATGCGCAGCAAGAATACTATCTCACCGATATTGTTAAGATGGCGGTTGCTGAAGGCATCAATATTGTCGCCATCGAGCCTGAACATAGCTTTGAGATTGAAGGCGTCAATAACCGCCAGCAGCTTGCCAGCTTGGAGCGCACGTGGCAAGGTAAGTTGGTTGCAGACCTGCAAGAAGCCGGTGTGCAGTTTGCAGACCCTACTCGCGTCGATATTCGTGGCAGCTTGAGCGCAGGACAAGATGTATTCGTCGATGTGGGCGTGGTCTTTGAAGGTGATTGCGTCTTAGGTGACAACGTTTATATCGAAGCCGGCTGTGTGATTAAAAATGCGCATATTGGCAATGCCTGTCATATTAAACCTTACTGCGTCATCGACAGTGCTCACATTGGAAACGGCGTCGATATTGGTCCTTTTGCCCATCTGCGTCCTGAAACGGTATTGGCTGACAGTAGTAAAGTTGGTAATTTCGTCGAAATTAAGAAATCGACGATTGGTCATGGCAGCAAGGTTAACCACTTAAGCTACGTTGGTGATGCAACGGTCGGCACCGATGTCAATATCGGCGCGGGTGTCATTACCTGTAATTACGACGGCGTAAATAAATCACAAACCATTATCGAAGATAATGCGTTTATTGGCTCTAATGCCAGTTTGGTTGCGCCCGTAACCATTGGTGATACCGCTACGGTTGCCGCAGGCTCCGTGATTACTAAAGACGTTGATAGTAAAGCATTAGCCTTTGGGCGAGCACGCCAAACCCAGAAAGATGACTTTCAGCGTCCGACTAAAAAATCAAAATAGTAATGGTCAGTCAAAAGCACGTTGAAAACTGTTCATTTAAACACTATTTAATTTAGACACCATTTAATTTAGATACCATTTAATTTAAACAATAATAAGCAGCATGACAATCTTTGTGATGCTGCTTCCTTATATTTATAGCGTCAGGATTGTTAGCGCAAAAGTCACGCACTGACCTAATATAAAGTTCTATTATTTGATAACTGAATATAATCGTAAAACATCTAAGCATTGAAAAACCAAAACATGAAATATCGAATTTAAGGAATAGTTATGTGTGGAATCGTTGGAGCAGTAGCTGAGCGTAATATCGCCAATATCTTACTTGAGGGTCTTAAGCGCCTAGAATACCGTGGTTATGATTCCGCTGGTTTGGTTGTCATTCGTAATGGCGAGCTCCATCGTGAGCGTCAAGTGGGTAAAGTGCAAGAGCTGGTCGATGCTGTCGCAGTCAACCCTGAATTTTTCGATGGTCATATTGGTATTGCGCATACACGTTGGGCAACGCATGGCGAACCTGCACAACGTAACGCCCATCCGCACGTATCAGGTAAAATCGCTGTCGTCCACAACGGTATCGTTGAAAACTATGCCGAGCTAAAAGAAGAGCTAATTGCCAAAGGCTACGAGTTTACCTCGCAAACCGATACCGAAGTTGTCGCCCATTTAATCAATGACATCTACAAAACAATGCCTGATTTACTAGAAGCGGTGCGCGCCGTTATTCCTTTATTACAGGGCGCTTTTGCCCTTGGTATTGTACATATCGATTGCCCAGAAGAGCTGATTACCGTCCGCTTGGGTTCGCCTTTGGTCATCGGTGTGGGTATCGGCGAGAACTTTATCGCCTCTGACCAATTAGCCCTATTACCGGTCACCAATCGCTTTATGTATCTAGAAGAAGGCGATATCGCCAAATTGACGCGTAGTAGCATTCAGGTTTACGCCGATGGTGTCGAAGTAAAGCGTGAGATACATGAAATTGACGCCGCGCAGCATAATGCCGATAAAGGCGAGTTTAAGCATTATATGCTCAAAGAAATCTACGAGCAGCCAGATGCTGTCAGAAGAACCGTGGAGATGGCAGTTGATAACGGTACAACCTCTAAATTACGCGACGACTTTTTACAGCGTCATGAAGCGCAATTAAAAGGTATTAAACACGTCCAAGTCATCGCTTGTGGTACCAGCTATCATGCAGGTATGGTGGCTAAATATTGGTTTGAGAGCCTGATTCGTGTGCCTTGTTCGGTTGAGGTTGCTAGTGAATTCCGCTATCGCAATCCGGTTGTCGTCGATAACACATTAGTAATTTGTATTTCGCAATCTGGTGAAACCGCGGACACCTTATCGGCGCTACGTGATATTCAAAAGCACACGCCAGCAGGGCTAGTTAGCTTAGCCTTATGTAATGTACCGACATCGTCTTTGGTACGTGAGACGGATATCTTTTTACTCACGCTTGCAGGCCCCGAGATTGGCGTTGCTTCTACCAAAGCGTTCACTACTCAGCTTGCGGCTTTGATGTTACTCGTCTTAAAAGTGGGTGTCGTACAAGAGCGTATGACTGGCGAAAATCTAATGACCTTACTAGGTCAATTGCAACAATTACCCGGTCAACTACATGCCAGCTTAAACCTTGATGCACCTATCAAAGTCATGAGTGAGCATTTTGAATATAAGAAAAGCTGCTTGTTCTTAGGTCGTGGTTTACAGTTCCCAATCGCCTTAGAAGGGGCGCTAAAGCTCAAAGAAATCTCATATATTCACGCCGAAGGCTACGCAGCAGGCGAGCTGAAACATGGCCCATTGGCATTGGTTGATAAAGACATGCCTATCGTGGTATTGGCCCCAAAAGACAGTATGTTTGATAAGCTAAAAGCCAACATGCAAGAGGTACACGCGCGCCACGGTGAGTTGTTTGTATTTGCCAGTGAAGAAAGCAAGTTGGTTGCAGAAGATAGAATGCACGTGGTCTATGTGCCTGATGTGTGCGAGACGCTTGCCCCTATCGTCTATAGCGTGCCGGTGCAGCTGTTGTCTTATCATGTAGCCGTGATGCGTGGTACGGATGTCGATCAACCACGCAACCTCGCAAAATCAGTAACAGTCGAATAATGTTTACTAATTAGCTAATATCTGTTGTGAGCGAGTAATAAAGATTCATACTAAGTAATTACTTATCATACTGAGTAATAAAGTATCATCCTATTGACTCAACTATTAGCCCTTGCTGCTGTTTAACACCGCAGTGAGGGCTTTTTTTATGCTCAAACTAACCCTTTAAAAAGGAAATAACATCCCACCACGGTTAATAATACCGCAAAGCATTTCTTTAAAAGCTCTGGTGATAGTATATGGGCAACTTTCGCGCCTAGCTTCGCAGTGAAAAAGCTCATGATGCTAATGCCTAAAAAGGCATAAATGTGGACAAAGCCAACGGTATTGGGCACATCAACTTGTTGCTGCATGCCAAAAATCATAAAACCTAATGCACCAGCAACGGCAATGGGCAAGCCGCATGCCGCTGAGGTGCCAACGGCTTTTTGCATAACTATACCGTAACGCGTTAAATAAGGCACCGTTAAGCTGCCGCCGCCAATACCAAAAATGGCAGAAGCAATACCAATAACCCCGCCTGCCGCTAGCTGCTTAGGTTTTGAAGGCAGTTCCGTATTAGCGCCAGCGACATCATTAGCATGACTAACGACTTGTTTTTTGCCACCGAAAAACATCTTATAAGCGACCCACAGCAAAAACACCCCAACGATAAGCTGAAGATATAGCCCAGATATCTGTCCTGCAATGCCTGCCCCTAAAAAACAGCCAATCGCTAAGCCGGGTGCTAGGTTTTTAAAAACAGGCCACATGACCGCGCCCTTTTTATTATGCGCCATAAGCGAGCTGATAGAGGTAACAATGATGGTCGCCAGCGACGTACCTAAGGCCAAATGCATGATACTGTCAGGACTATAATCCATTTGGGTAAAGACGATAAATAACAGTGGTACGATAATCGTGCCACCGCCCACACCAAAAAGCCCCGCAGCAAATCCTGCTAGAGCGCCTATTATTAAGAAAATGATTAGTTCCACAGGATAGTTACTTCTCGGTTAAATGATAGTTTTATAGTCGATGCTGAATAATATGGATACGTTATCTGACAAGGTGAAACTGGTACAAATTTTTCTAGCTTGCTGTGCCTACGCCGACAGAGGCTACAAAAAATTCATTCCAGTTTCACTGTATCTTCTTGATATTGAGCTGACTATAGTTAGATAATCAAGGTCAGAAAGTCAGCTTAAACGATTTCTACCTGACCTACTTGATGGTAAGCGCGGTTGAAATAAACCAAGCTTTCATCAGCACTGTTTTGTTGATAGCCTTGTTTGATGGCGACAACTCGGCACATAAAGACACTGTGCGTGCCAACTTGCTGAATGTCCTCAATCTCACAGTCAAAACTGACCAATGCATCTGCTAAAATAGGCGCACCTGTAGCTAATGTCGTCCAAGCACCGTGCCCAAAGCGCTCTTCTGAGCATAATTTAGAAGCAAAAGTATTGGATATGGGTTCATGCTGTGCGCCCAACACGTTAACACTCAAGGTTTTGTTTTCAAGAAAATGAGCATGTGAGCGAGCCGTTTGATTCATACAGACCAGCAAAGTTGGCGGTGTATCGGTAACGCTACATACCGCCGAGGCAGTAAACCCATGAGCACCTGAACTGCCTTTGGTGGTGACTACATTGACGGCAGTCGTCAACAAAGACATGGCATCTCTAAAGTCGGTTGCTTCAATCACATCTTTACTCATTGCTGCAATCCTAAATGTTAAATCGGTAAGTACATTGATAACTGAGGTCACTCATGAGTTTAAACAAGCTTGTATAGGCGGAGTTAAAAACCTAATCTACAAAAGCTCGATTTTGCATAAGTTTAGTTAATAAATCCTAAGCCGTCAGCTCTTGACGCACGATTGCCGCGCCTGTGCTTAACGCGTTCAACTTACCGCGGGCAACTTGACGCGATAACGGTGCCATGCCGCAGTTGGTCGAAGGATAGAGCTTGTCCGCATCGACAAATTGCAGCGCTTTGCGTAGTGTATCCGCCACCTTTTCAGGGGTTTCAATGGTATTGGTTGCAACGTCAATGGCACCAATCATCACTTTTTTACCGCGAATCAGTTCTATCAAATCCATCGGTACATGTGAGTTTTGACATTCCAGTGAGACAATATCGATATTCGACTGCTGTAACTTAGGAAAGGCTTGCTCATATTGACGCCACTCTGAACCCAGTGTCTTTTTCCAATCGGTATTGGCTTTGATGCCGTAGCCGTAGCAAATATGCACTGCCGTCTCACATTTCAGCCCTTCAATCGCACGCTCTAAAGTAGCAATACCCCAGTCGTTGACGTCATCAAAGAACACGTTAAACGCAGGCTCGTCGAACTGGATAATATCCACCCCCGCCGCTTCTAATTCTCGCGCTTCTTGATTGAGGATTTTAGCAAATTCCCACGCCAATTTTTCACGGCTTTTATAATGACCATCATATAAGGTATCAATCATGGTCATCGGACCGGGCAGCGCCCATTTGATCGGCTGATCGGTTTGCTGACGTAAAAACTTCGCATCTTCAACAAATACAGGCTTTTGACGGCTCACAGCCCCAACCACTGACGGCACACTGGCATCATAACGATTACGGATTTTAACGGTTTTACGATTCTCAAAATCGACACCATCAAGATGTTCAATAAAGGTGGTGACAAAGTGCTGACGCGTCTGCTCGCCATCACTGACAATATCAATCCCTGCATGTACTTGTTCTTGCAATGTTAAACGTAGCGCATCTTGTTTGGCTTCAAGCAGTTGCTCCCCTTCTAATGCCCAAGGTGACCAAATTTTTTCAGGTTCGGCAAGCCAAGAAGGTTTCGGTAAACTGCCCGCAGTTGATGTTGGTAACAATTTTTGTGTCGGTAATAATATTGTCATGGGATTCATCTTCTTATTCATTCGTATTTTATAGGTCAGTTAATTAGATGTCGCTCAGTTAAGCAGCCTGTTTTTTAACAGCGTTTTCTTTAACCGATTCTTTTTGAGCAGTATGAGGTGCAACATCATAGTTTGCTGCCCATTCCTCAAGAATAGCTTGGTAGGGCTTAATAAATTGCGCTTCTGTGAATTTACCTTGCGTCACCGCCATTTGGCTACGTTCTGCGCGGTCATAGACAATTTGCGTCAGTGAATAATCTTGGTAGTTTAAACTCGGCTGATAGACTTGACCTGCGCTCGAGTTGGCATTGTAAATTTCAGGTCGATAGATTTTCTGGAAAGTCTCCATGGTACTGATCGCACTGATTAGCTCAAAATCGCTGTAATCCGTCAGCAAGTCACCGGCGAAATAAAATGCCAAAGGCGCGGCGCTATCTGTCGGCATAAAGTAGCGCACGGTTAAGCCCATTTTGGAAAAGTACTCATCGGTTAATGACCCCTTGTTCAAAGAGCAGCCATCTAATCTGTACTCAACCCCTAATACCGGATGCTGATTGGTCGTACGCTGATATGTCTTACTAGTAGATACACTGAGGCAAATGACCGGTTTTTTAGTAAAGTTGGCTTGGTAGGCCTCTGAGTTCAATAAGTATTGAAACAATTTGCCATGTAAATCGCCAAAATCTTCTGGCGGTTGCGATGCAGGATGTTTATCGAAATGCTCTGGCAGCACCACACTAAAGTCATAATCACGCACGTAAGAGGAGAAACTGTTGCCAATCATACCGTCAATACGGCTGTTGTCTTTATGGTCAATAATCGTTGTTTTTAGCGTTTCGATGACAGGAAATGTATCACCATTACCTTCGACATCCATATCGACAGAAATGATATCAACCTCAACAGAATAACGGTCTGCGGTCGGGTTATCCCAATGCGCTAAAGCGTTAAAACGATTGTTAATCATGGTTAGTGTTTTGCGTAAATTCTCTTGGCGATGCTCACCGCGCGCCAAATTTGCAAAGTTAGTGGTCAGACGCGTGCTGTCGGCAGGATGATAGTTTTCATCAAAACGAATGCGCTTAATTGAACAGGTGAATTCTGTACTCATGATAATCCGCTACCCTAATCTATTCTCATTGTCGAGATAAAACCGAATTTGTGTATGAGATGAATCATACCTGAACCAAATCATGAATAAAAATGATACTATTTAAATTAAAGATGAGTAAAATTCATGTTGATAAGAATGGATTATAAAAGAGGATTAGATAGTAGATAATTTGGCAGATTACTTTGCAGGGAAATAAGATTTATAAAGGACTGGAAAAATCTTGGATGATTGAAGAGAATAATGTAGCAGGTTTAGCAACTGACTCGCGTTTTACTATTATAAATTAAAGTCGCATATAACGTAGAACTCAAACTACAAGTGATAAAGAAAATGGCAAAAGTATGAGACTGAATGCTTTGTTGTACTGTATTAACTAAATGAAGAAGCAGATAATATTATAGGTAATTATTCACCTTTTAATGCTTTTACAGGTTCAATTTTAGCAGCACTGTATGCCGGATATAGAGTAGATAATAAAACGACAACTAAAGAAAAGATTAAGATAAGCAGTATATCTATGAGTTTAATTTTGGAAGGTAATGACTCCACAAAGTAATTATCAAAAAGCCCTAAATCAAAAGTGACATTGATCCAAGCTGATACACTAGGAATAATAAGCGAAAGACCAATACCTAAGGCTAAACCAATAATTACCCCCAATACGCCAATGACAGTCCCCTGAACGATAAATATACGGGAAATCAGACTTGATGACGCGCCAAAAGTTTTTAATATCGCCACATCAGCTCTTTTTTCTGTAACGCTCATGACTAATGTTGAAATAACATTAAATGCGGCAACTAAAATGATGAGAAACAGAAGTAAGGACATCATGGTTTTTTGCATACGGATAGAAGTATATAAACTGCCGTGGGTCTGCGTCCAGTCTCCATTAGAGAAGGTAATGTCTTTTTGAACATTTTGGAGGGTAGAAGCTTGGGTAGAGACATTCTCTAATGCTTGCTCAGCTGAGTCCTGAGAGGTAAAAACATCTTTTAAATTTAGACGAACACCAGTCGCACCATGATTTAAACCTACCGCATCGGAAGCATCATCCATGGCGATATAACTCATCCACTTCTCTATCTCTTGGCTGACATGAAAGACGCCCGTAAGCGTATAGGTATGAAATGTCGGTGTGATACCGACTGTAGAATTAGAAGGTTTAGAGATTATAATACCGACTTCATCACCGAGCTTTAAAGCATACTTATCGACGACATATTTGCCAAGAATAATATTATTAGCGCCAACATTTAAACTATCAAAATCACCCGCTACCATGCTTTGTTTCAGAATAGATACGTTAGCATGGGAAGTTGGCTCAATGCCATTTATGATGGTGCTATTAACCTCTCCTTCTAAGGACAACATACCTCGAGCCTGCACAAAAGGTGCGGTCGCTATCACATTGCTATCGTGTTTTTCTATCGCTTGCGCAAACAGCTTCCAATCATCTAAAGGAGTGGACGAATAAACGGCCGCCTGTGGCACCATCCCTAATATTCTTTTAGACAGCGCCTCTTCAAAGCCATTTAAAACTGATGTCACTACAATTAATGCAGCAACACCAAGTATTAGACCTGCCATAGACACCGATGAGATAAAAGATAAAAACTTATTAGCATTTTCTGAACGAGTAAAGCGCAATCCTATAAAAACTGGTAGCGGTCGGCGCATAGTTATCGTCTCTTATCTATACAAATAGCAAAATTAAAATGCTTTGGTTAATTCAACAGACACATCGTTCTTGCTATATTCTTCAAAAGGTGAATTACTCTTAATTTCACTATAATTCCAGCTTAGCCTTGGAGTGAGTCCTAATACTGAAAAACCTCTATTCCATGCGGTAATACCAGCCGTGTACTCTTGATTTTCACGCTGAATACCGAAGAAATCTTGGCCATCGTAGTTACGTTCTGCGTAGCCTAAGTTCAGTCTAGTTGTGTAGCCCTTGGGCCATGTCTGACCCCAGCCGACTCGTACCCCAGGGCGATCAAAGGCTGCAGATTCATCCTCAGCGCTTTTGGTAACGTAGTCTACCCCAAACGTCCAAAACTGCTGACCATTTGGAAAGTACACGGCAGTATTTGACAATAGCCAGTCAGTACCATCATTGTAATCATAACGATCGATATAATCTGTATTAGAATACTGTACTAAGCCTTGATAACGTAGCTTTGGGCTAAGAAATTGGCCCAAACTCAGCCTTACTCCTGTGGTATCTGCATAGCTTTTTAGATCACCATCACCGCTTTTACCTTGTGCGTACCAGCGTTTATTATAAAATGGCACTACTTCTACATCGGTAATAGCGTTTTGATAACCGACACCAGCACCAATACCAGCAGTGATATCGTTATAGTCTTTATTATCCCAATAATACTTACCATAGCTGTTTAGATGCACAGCAGTAAATATCTTATTATCATACAACCACTTTTTATCACCACTTACACTAAAGCTCAAACCCTTGCCTGAATCTCTAGGTGAAGTATAAGTGAGCGTAGATCCATCAGGTCTAACGATTTGCGTACCTTGTTTTGGTGCATTAGTTATGTTGCTATCATCCAAATAAGAGAGAGAGCCATTAAAACTCCAACGATCTTGAGCATTAATAGAGTCTAAATATTTATTTATAACTTGTATATCGCCATCTGTTTTAGCATCACCGCGTAATCTTTCAAACTCAGACTGAGCAGCATCAAACTGACGATTGTAAAACAGCGCCATAGCTAGCTGAAATCTTAGAATTTGAACTTCTGGTAACTTGGCATTTATCTTACGATACATTTGTACTGCTTCATCTAACTTGCCATTTTTTGCAGCGATGATAGCATTCCCCCAGTCTATTACTGAAGGATCATAATTAGGAACTTGCTGATAAACAGGTAGTAGTTCTGTCAGAGCTTCAGCATTAGCCTGTCTAAGCAAATTTCCTAGCAGTGTTTCGAACTCTTCAGGATGCGTTTTTAGGTAAGCCTTACTTTCCTCTTTACTCATCTTCGGACCACTATCGTCTGAAGGTAACTCTGTTGAAAGCTGCTCAAAATCATTGAGCCGCACTTCAGTAGCTTTCTCATAAGTCTCAGGAGATCTATCTTGAGGAGCTAATGGTTCAGTAGCAGCATTAGCAGGTAAGTATATACTACCTATAGCTAAAGCTAAATAACCATGCATTTTTGAATGACGCAAGTATTTCATAACTGTTCCAGTCGGTAAGTGTTTAATCGATAGATACAAAAACGACCACCAATAGGTAGTCGTTCTATACTAAATAAGTAGCTTAACTAAATAGAGTTGATTATTCAACGCCATTGATTGGTGGTACAGGTGGGAGTTCTGCTTCAGTTCTTTGAATCTGCTGAGCACCAAATACACCACCCCATTCAGATTTACCATAACCATCTGTAATTGAGTTAAATGAGCCACCCAATTCTTGTGCTTGGTCACCGAAGAAACTGCCTTTAAACGCAGCTTTATCATTGCCATCGATATAAGTACGATCTGCTTCACCTTTCACTACAGAGTTACCTACTACATCACCCTTGAATGTAACTAAATCGACTGGCTCTAGGCTACCATCTACAGCGCCTTTATTCCAAACGTTGTATACACTACCCGATACTTTATCGTTAGCAGCGTCATATTGAGCTTGAACAAAGTTACCAACAGCTGTACCACTGTTACCGAAAGATACTGAGTTTGAACCACCAGTTGCTTCGACACCACTATAGCTGTTATCAATACCATACATTAATGCATGACCAGCATATTGGAATACGCCACCTTTAGCTTTTACCGCTTGCATTTCAGCTAAAGTCGTCTCATCTGTACCGCGGTAGAAATAAATGTCTGTTTGCGTGGTATTGCCTAAGAAGTTTTTATCTGCAGATGTAGCAGCAACGTAGTTTTTATCTTTAAGTTGTTCTGCTGTCAGCGCATCTAATTGGCCAGTTACGCGACCATATTGTACATTGTTAAGTTTGATATTTTTAACAGCAAAATCATTCTTGTAGGTACCAACTTGAGCATTGGCAGCATTAGTAGCAGCAGTGTTAGCAGCAGTTTGAGCGGTAGCAGCATTAGCAGCAGCAGTGTTAGCGGCAGTTTGAGCAGTTTGAGCATCGGCAAGGGCAGTTTGTTCAGCAGCACCAGCACCAGCAGCATTAGCAGCAGCTTGAGCAGCAGTAACATCAGCATTAGCCTGAGCCTGAGCAGTACCAGCAGCAGTAACAGCAGCATTAGCAGTAGCTTGAGCAGCAGCAGCAGCATTAACCGCAAAGATAGCTGATTTTAAAGGTATTGCATTATTGTTACCAGTTTTCACTAAGTACTGTGCACTATTGGTGGTAGTGCCATCATTAAGAGCATCAGTTGCAAGTGACTGTGCACCATAGATTCTCACATCATTGCTAGTAGCAGTTGGGGCAATTTGACCTGCTTTAGTACCAACTTTTGATTCTTGACCAGTGATATTGAAAGCAGTAGTACTTCCTGAAGTCTTTCTGATATCTACAAAGGTACCTAGAGCTGCAGCATCATTCTTAAGTTGCAGTGAGTTAGCGTTTGCTGCACTTGGATTGACGACTGGAGCTGCACCTAAGTAGTATTTAACGTTGTTGGCTTTACCGTTAGCGTCTACATTAGAAAAATCAGGATATTGAGCAACGACGATGTTAGTCATTCGTTTGTTTTCAAGCTTCTCAAAACCTACAACTGTAGAGTTAGCGTTGTTATTAGGTACGCCGTTAGTCTCTGGCATCTTATCAAAACCTGATGTAGTACCACGTATATATTGCTGACCAACTACTGATGATTTCTCAGACTGTTCACCTGGGTTTGCTGCGTTACCTGGGTTATCAGTTGAATCAGGCGTTTCTGGCGTAGGCGTAGGCGTAGGCGTAGGCGTTTCTGGCGTAGGCGTAGGCGTTTCTGGCGTAGGCGTAGGAGTTTCTGGCGTAGGCGTAGGCGTAGGCGTAGGCGTAGGCGTAGGCGTTGCAGGATAATCATAGTTACTATCGCTATCGCTACCACAACCTGCTAATGCTGTTGCTGCGAAGATAGCGCTTAATGCTACTGCTAGATACTTTTGTTTCATCTTTATTTCCTCATATCGATGTAAGAACTACTCATGTATAGATAGTACGGTACACTTCGCTATTAACTACAGCTTGTAGTAAGCGAACAGCTTAACGCTCAGATTACCAAACCGTCTGCTTTATGTCAATGTAAAATGCTATAGCGCAATAATCATACTATAACATTATAGCATTGTCATTTTCAGTAAAATTGATAGGGGTACAATAAAGCAATATTTAATTTATTTCAATACTTTTATCGACCCAATCGCATTATTTTTACAAAAGTTAATTTCATTTATGGTTTAAATTCAAGGTTTTATAAAATATCAAATATTAATAAGCATCCAAACTTGAAAACACTCTTTTACAAGATTATATGAAATTTTATGAATATTAATTAATATTTTAGTAAAGCTCCTTAAACGAAACTAATACTTTACACCTTCAATATCAATATTCAATGGATAACTTACTTTATCTAACTGATGATTTTGGTAGTTGGCTATATTTGAGCATCATGCTTTATGATTTCTCAACATAGTTTACTTTTCAATAACGACACTTTCCTTATCCTTTCCATGCGGTATCAACCATTTGCCAAACCATCCTGATAAATCATCCATCAGAGTATAAACTACCGGAATAACGACTAGGCTTAATAAGGTTGAGGTAACCAAACCGCCCAAGACAGCGGCGGCCATTGGACGACGGAAGGTAGGATCGGCATCGCCCCAACCAAAGACCAAGGGCATCATACCCGCGCCCATCGCAATGGTGGTCATAATAATTGGCCGCGCACGCTTACGACAAGAGTCGATAATGGCATCAAAACGCGCCAAGCCTCGACGTTGAGCAATCAATGCATAATCGACCAATAAGATAGAGTTTTTGGTCGCGATGCCCATCAGCATAATAAAACCAATCATTGATGGCATCGATAGACTGCTATTGGTAATCACCAAGCCGACAAAAGCACCACCGATAGAAAGCGGTAAGGCCATCAAAATGGTAAATGGTTGCAATATCCGCCCAAATAATAGAATCAGCACGCCTAAAATACAGACCACACCAACCGACATCGCAATCACAAAACCGCTAAATAGCTCAGCCATGTTTTCTGCTTGCCCTTGGTCAATAATGGTAATAGAAGCTGGCATCTGTTGCATACTGGGTATGCTTTTAACCGCTTGCACCAAGTCGCCAAGCTCGCCATTGGCAGGCTGCACCGTGATACTAATCGCCCGCTCACGATCGAGGCGGCTGATTTGCGCAGGTCCAGTACCAAAGTCTAACGACGCCACTTCACCCACTCGTACGCCTTGTCCGGCAGGTAAGGCACTCGGCACATATAAACCTTCTAATTGACTGACATTTTGCTTGGCGATATCTGGCAAACGTACCACTATCGGTATCTGCCGCGTATCGAGATTGAGCTTAGATAAACGCTGCTCATAATCGCCCACGGTCGCCACCCGTAAGGTAGTAGCAATATCTTGCGTGGTCACGCCTTTATCAGCCATCGCCAGTCTATTTGGTGTCACTGTCAGCTCTTGGCGCGGTAGGCTGCGATCACTGGTGACAGCGCCGGCGCTTGGTAACGCCCGAATCTCTGCCATCATTTGCTGCGCGGTTTGCTCAAGCAGGCGCGGATCGGTACTGGTTAAAGAAAAATTATAACCGGTTTCACCGCCACTCGATAAACCAACGGAAAAGCGCGCGCCCGGCACTTCTGCCAACATGCTGCTTATCTGACGCTCAATCTCTTGCTTAGAGCCGCGCTCTGCTCTTGGAGCAAGCACAATATCTAAGCCTGCGATATTTTCAGCTTTGCCGCCTGAGCTGGCTTCCATTGCCGCTTGCGCTTCTCCTACTGAGGTAAAAATATTGGTTACTTCAGGCATGGCCAATATACGCTCACTGGCCATCGCCGCAACACGCTCGGTATCTTCAAGCGCCACATCTGGGGTCAGCTCAACCTCAACCCGCGTCTGGTCAATATCATTATCAGGGATAAAGGACGTCGGTAGTAATTTCACCAAAGCCAACGACGCCACAAATAATATTAACGTCGCCCCCATCGTAATCCAACGATGATGCAGCGTCCATGAGACCACTTTTAAATACCAATCCATCAGCGCGCTTTGTTTTTCAACGTGCTTTTTTTCTGGGCGCAATATATAAGCGGCCATCATCGGGGTGATTAGGCGCGCGACCATTAACGACGCAAATATCGATAAGGCCGCTGTCCAACCAAATTGCCGGAAAAACTGCCCGACAATACCACCCATAAAGGCCGTCGGTAAAAACACTGCAATGAGAGTAAAGGTGGTCGCGACGACTGCCAAGCCAATCTCATCAGCCGCTTCCATCGCAGCTTCATAAGGGGTTTTGCCCATACGCAAATGGCGGATGATATTTTCGACTTCCACAATCGCATCATCGACCAGTACACCAATGACCAAAGACAGTGCTAATAACGAGATAATATTAAGACTAAAGCCAAATAAGTACATACCTAAAAAAGTAGGAATGACTGACAGTGGCAACGCTACCGCCGCTACAAAGGTCGCGCGGATATTGCGTAAAAATAAGAATACCACTACCACGGCAAGCAAACCGCCTTCTATCAGCATGCGTAAAGATGCTTGATAATCCTCGGCAATTGGCGTGGCTCTATCGTAGACTTTTTCAATATCGATATTGCCGATATCGGCTGACAGCTTGGCAAGCTCAGCATCAACCAGCTCCATGACCTCAACCTCACTGGCACCGCGTGAACGGGTGATATTAAATGCCACCACGGTTTCGCCATCTAGCTTGGCAATCGAGCTTGGGTCAGCGGCGCCATCGGTGATTTGCGCCATACGTCCGAGCGCTTGCGTACCGCCTGTCGGCACAGCAACTTGTAAATTGTTTAAATCACTGGCCCTCTCAACCGCCCCAAGCACACGAATGGTCTGGGTGGTTTTGCCTACTTCTGCTTCACCGCCCGAGCTGTCTTGCTGGATGCCGGTGATTTGATTGGATAACTGAGTGATAGAAAGCTTAAGACCACTTAGAGTAATAGGGTCAGCGGCAACCGTAATTTCACGCTGCAAACCGCCGATACGGCTCACGGTACTGACACCCGGTATATCAGAGAGACGCTTGGTAATGGCGTCATCGACGAACCAAGATAAATCCTCCACATTCATATTTTCAGAGGCAACAGAGTAGGTAACGACGGGGAAACCTGACGTTGAAACCTTGGTAATGATGGGGTCATTAGCCGCAGCTGGCAAATCGCCACGTACCTCACCGACCGCCGAACGTACATCGTCGACTGCTTCTTGTATGTCTTTTTCTAGGACAAACTCGGTGACCATGGTCGCGGCACCCGTTTGTAGGGTGGTACGAATATGCTTAACGCCCTCAATACTGGTGAGCTTATTTTCTATCTTTTTGGCAATGTCGTTTTCGAGCTGCGATGGCGCGGCACCCGGCAAAGTGACGGTGACCACCACCGCTGGCAGGTCAATATCAGGGAATTGCTGCACCTTCATTTGCATAAAACCGTAGATGCCGCCCAAGGTCAGCAGCACAAACAGTAAGATGGCAACCAAAGGATTTCTAATCGAGTAAGCGGAGACATTTAAACTCATGAGCGTGCCTGCGTGGCTGTGCTCGTACTTGCAGTGTTTGCAGCTTTACCAGTTTGGCTGCCTGATGTATCAATGGCGGTATTTAGGCCATCAACCACACGTACCAAGTCGCCATCGTTTAAGAAGCTACCGCCCTGCTTTACAAGTCGGCTGTCTGCTGATAGTGTCTCCGTTAGTGCCACATTATCACCAAAGCGCTCACCCAAACTCACGCGTTGTTGCTTGATACGGCCAATGTTTTGACCGTCTTGGCTCTTAATATTAGTCACTAGCATCACATAATCATAGCCGTCATTACTGACGATAGCGCTATTGGGCACCGTTTGCGCGCTGGTACTACCCAATACAAACTCGCCCGTTTGGTACATGCCCGCGCGTACTTTTGAGTTAGCAGCAAGGCTGGCATAAATAGTAATTTGACGGTTATCATCAGCAGTTGGTGCAATGCGGCTGACTTGCCCCATGACTGAATCGCCGCCCGGTAAGCTGACGCGTACTGGCGTGCCGACATTGACTTCACCAAGGAGTTTAGGATCGATATCCGCGCGCCACTCCAAAACACCGCCTTTAATAATGGTAAATAGCGGCTCACCGCCAGCGACCATACCGACCTCAGCCATTTTTTCACTGATGACACCGCTGACCGGTGCAACCACATTGGCATTATTGACACTTAAACGCTGGGTACTTAGGCGTGCTTTAGAGGCTTGTAATGCTGCCTGTGCTTGCAGTTTAGAGGTACGATAGCGATCCGCTTCTTGTCTACTAATGGCATCAATCTCAATCAGCGGCAGGACACGAGCGGCATCGGCAGTCGCATTGGCAAGCGTTGCTTCGGCTTCAGCAACATCGGCTTCAGCTTGCAAGACTTGTTGCTCCATGGCATCGGTATCAAATATCGCCAGTACTTGCCCCGCTTTGACGCGATCACCCTCCTCGACCAATATACGCTCGATAGCAACGCCGTTTACTTTGGCACTGACATTAGCGACATCTTTAGCGTTGATGGTGCCATCAGCACTGAGTGTGTTACCAATACTGTCTTGGCTTGGTGATACCGTTTCGACCGACAACACCGCTTGCGCGCTGGCGGCATCGTCTGGGTTTGCGCTAGCGTTTTGCACAGAATTAGCAGCGGGCGACTCATTACTTACCACTTTATCACCGCCCCAGTACTTGCCGACCAATACCCCGATTACAAGCACGATAGCCAATACCGGCAACAACCATAAGGGAAATTTCGACCTTGGTTTAGGCGCTCGCCCATCAGCTTGGCGGTAAGGTGGTAGCTCAGATTCAACTGGCAGCTTGTGGTCTTCAACATCGCTCATGATAACTCTCTGTCAATACAGGCAATTAGAAATGGTATAAGAAATATAATGTTAGAAACATAATAGGAAAAAAAACAGACTAGCGTCAATCAAAGCCGCCTAACAAAGCAATACAATAAACAATATGTTTATGCGTTTTTAAGCTTAAAAAAAGAGCAGCTTATAAAAACTCTACCCATGCTCACCGTCAACCTTTAACCCGCGCAGCACTATTTATGATTACATTAGTCTGTAAATTTATTGAGGATAGCATATATCAAGTCATCATCTTATTTTTATATATAGTGTCTTAGGTTCGTAAGTTTAGCGTCTACTAAGAATAGGCTAATGTAAAAACTCTCAAAGCGAATACGATAAAAGTAATAAACCAGCAGAACATCTTGTTTATAAATTTTAAGCGACCGACATTATCTTTTATCATCTATATAACTTATAAAAACCATAAAGAAAAGCCATTATTCCTAAAAGAATAATGGCTTTTCTTATGTCAGTCAGTAATAGAAGACTTCTTGCGTCAATCAGCATCAAGCATTGGTATAGCGACTGGCCTCTGGCATCCAGCGGTGGATAAGTTGGCTAACATCCGCTTTACGTGTTGGGTCAGAAATAAGATGTTTTGCTAAGCGCTGCGCAATAGCAAATAATTGCTCATCACGGATAAGATCGGCCAGATAATAACCGACGTTACCGGTTTGGCGTTTGCCTAACAGCTCACCAGGGCCGCGCAGCTCTAAGTCTTTTTGCGCAATAACAAAACCGTCGGTACTTTCGCGCAGCACATTTAAGCGCTCCGTGCCCGTCTCTGATAACGGCTTTTGGTATAATAGTACGCAGAAGCTTTTGGTCGAACCACGACCAACGCGCCCGCGTAATTGATGTAATTGCGATAAACCCAATCGTTCAGCATTTTCAATGACCATTAACGACGCATTAGGTACATCAACACCCACTTCGATAACGGTAGTGGCAATCAATAAATCAAGATTGCCAGTCTTGAATTCTTGCATGATGGCTTGTTTGTCAGCGGACTTCATTTTGCCGTGTACCAAGCCAATGCGAATATCCAAGCGCTCATTTAAGTCTTCATAAGTCGCTTCTGCTGCTTGCGCATCGAGCACGCTAGATTCTTCTACCAATGAGCAGACCCAATACGCCTGCCTGCCTGCTTCACAATTGACCGCAATACGCTCAATGACTTCATCGCGGCGGTTACGGTCAATCGTCACCGTGGTAATTGGCGTACGCCCCGGTGGTAACTCATCGATGATGGAAGTATCCATATCACCATAAACGCTCATCGCGAGCGTACGCGGAATCGGCGTTGCTGTCATAATTAGCTGATGCGGCGTGCTATTCGCCACGCCTTTATTGGTCAAGGCCATACGCTGCTCAACGCCAAAGCGGTGCTGCTCATCAATAATAACCAAGCCCAATTTGGCAAACTGTACCTGCTCTTGAAATAGTGCATGGGTGCCAACGACCACTTGTACCGTATTTTCCGCCACTGCCGCTAAGGCTTCGCGGCGCTGCTTTGCCGTTTGTTTACCAGCGAGCCAGCCAACGCCGACCCCTAACGGCTCAAACCAGTTTTTAAAATTCACCAAATGCTGCTCTGCTAAGATTTCCGTTGGCGCCATGACCGCCACCTGCCAGCCACTATCCAATGCATAACCCGCCGCTCCTGCCGCAACCAAGGTTTTACCAGCGCCGACATCGCCTTGTACCAGTCGTAGCATCGGAATAGAAGTCGCCATATCTGCCGTGATATCTTTCATGACTCGTTGCTGTGCACCGGTTAAGTCAAACGGCAGCGCCGCAAATAGCTTATCCGTAAGTGGGCTATTCATAGTACATTTAGGCGCTTTATACTGATGTAATTGCTGACGGCGATATAATAGGCTAAGTTGATGGGCGGTCAGTTCTTCAATAATGAGACGCTGACAAGCCGCATGGGTACGGGTACTTAATTGCGTCAGCAGCTGATATTGTCGCCCTGCATCGGTATAAGTCGGCGGCGTATGCAGCAATACTAAGGCTTCAAATATGGTTAAGTTATAGACGTTATTATTGGCAATATCATTAGCAGTGGCTGTATTAGAGTCATTACTTACGCCATAAATAGAGGACGCAGCTCTATTTACACTCTTGTTAATCGAATTGTCAGGCACACTACGCGCGAGGGTGGAAAATATATCGTCTGGAAAATCATGTTCCGCAATTGCTAATTTAGCAGGCTCAAAAGGTACTACCGGTAAATCAGCGACCACAGCAAAGTCAGCCGGCGTAAACAAAGTCATCGGTAAACCTTGAGTACGAACCGTTTGCAGCGCAAGCTTAATTAGCGTGCGCAGCTTATTTTGATGTAAGCCTTTCACGCTAGGATAAATCGGCTGTAAGCCTGTATTAACGACGGCTTCATTACTGCTAATGATTTGATATTCAGGATGATGTATCTGCTTACCGTAACGACTGACCTTTACTTCACCAAATAATTGCAGCTGCGTGCCAAGACTCATCGTTTGCGCAAGACCTTGATACACCTTAAAAAAACGCAGCGATATGGTGCCAGTATCATCATCGACCACCACCGTCATGCCACTGCGCTTGGTATCAACATGCACCACTCGCCCTGTAATTAAGGCAGCTTGCCCATGCGCCACATCGGCTATCGATACCAGTCGGCTACGATCTTCATAATCACGTGGCAGATGCAGCAGCAAATCAAAAATGCGCTCAATGCCTAATTGGGCTAGTTGCTCGGCAACTTTTGGTCCCACACCCGCCAGCGCCGTCACCGGCATATCAAGCGCCGAAACGGGCATATCAGACCTCATGTGGTCTGATGATTTCACTGTCGCGTGCTTAACCGATATGGGCATCAATAATCCTAATGATGTTAAGGTAAATATTATTTAATCAACTGTACTTTTTAACGTCTATTTTTTAAAGTCTGAGCCGTCTTATAAAAGCTATAATCATCAACTTGCTATAAAACACTCAGTCATAATGATTATAACTGACAAGCGACTTGCTTATGCTAAGCTATTTAGCGATACGGCGTCTAGCTGATTTCTGAGTAAGCTATTGATGAATGGCTTATCGTATAACCATTTATTCCTCTATGACGATTTTTGCTAAGGTTTTTTATGTTTTCATTTGCTACCTATTACCCATATCGTCATTTATCACGATTACTGCAATTCAGTATGCTTGGCATATTAGGATTGTCTATGAGTGCTTGTCAGAGCCTGTCGCCAGCTAGTGAGACAGTCACGCCTATAAACAATCAACCAAAAGTCGCCCTAGTCTTAGGCGGCGGCGGTGCCAAAGGCTTTGCCCATATTGGGGTGATTAAGGCGTTAGAAGAAAATGGTATTACGCCGACACTAGTGGTCGGTACCAGTGTCGGTAGTCTAGTTGGCAGCTTATATGCCAGTGGTTATAATGCCAAGCAGCTCGAGCGCTTAGCCTTAAATACTTCTGATAGTGAATTGACAGATTTCACCTTATCCAACCAAGGTTTTATTGAAGGTATTAAGCTTAAAAACTTTATCAATACAAAAGTAAGCGGACGCGCTATAGAGGACTTTCCTATCAGCTTTGCCGCGGTTGCTGCCGAAAAACACACGCTAAAAAAGGCAGTTTTTAGCAGTGGCAATGCCGGACTTGCGGTACAAGCATCCTGTAGTGTGCCCAATATTTTCATTGCGCCGCGCATTCCTGAACAAGTCGGTAAAAAATATATCGACGGCGGGGTGGTCAGCTTAGTACCGGTTGATACAGCGCGTGACTTGGGTGCCGATATTATCATCGCCGTTGATGTCACGGCTGCTAATGTTAATACTTCCGCCAGCAATAAAAAACCGACCATCAACTCATTAACCAGTTTTTGGGGCTTTCTTGAGAGCAGCATTATCGCAAATGCCGCCGCAACTGGCACTGATTCCAGTCAAGCAAGTAGCAGTCGTACTACATCGATGCGCCTTGAGCGTGATCGCGCTGATATTATCATCACGCCAAATGTTGCTCATATTAGCTCAATCGATACCAGCCAGCGCGGCGCTTTGATGACGGCTGGCGCACAAGCTACCACCCCACAAATCAATGCAATTAAACAACTCATTAAAGACAAAGCACTGAAAGACAAAGCACTGAAAGACAAAGCACAGAGTAAATATGCAACGCTTTAGCAGCTCCTTAATCGATAAATGAACAGCAAATATGATCAAAACAACTTAAAGGCTACAGTACTGCTGGTATAAGATTTTTGCAGCCTCTGTCTGCGTAGGCACAGCAAGCAAGAAAAACTTATACCAGCAGTACATGATGTATCGATGTTGCCTTTCACTGACTATATCAAAAAAAAAATCCTGCCGAAGCTCAAAAAACGACAATAAAAAAGCACCGCAGTATTCACTGTGGTGCTTTTTGATGCAGCAAGTATTAAATAAGTATTAAAAAAGGAGTTTATTTAACACGCGCACGATATTTAACCACGACGGTGTCATTAAGACCAACGCCTTCTAAGTCCCAACGTACGGCTTTATAAAACTTTAATGGGATTTCTTGCAATTGATTATCAACCTTGCCACGTAATGGCATACGAGCAAAATTACTGCCGTCAGCACTACCATACGGGAAATCAGGAGATACGGCACGTAGCAATTCTACTTGCTCAGGAATACTCATGGTAACCGTCATTTTACGGACGCGATCGGCATTGGTATTGGTAAAGTAGCCTTGATACTCCAAGACGTTACCTGACTGCAAGCGTGTATTGGCATTCACCGGTACGAGCAGTTCCTGACCATTGGTATCGACACTAATGAGTGACGCAGTGATTTTGCTATTAACCGCTTGCGCGTTTGAGCTACTGCCTTGGTTGGCATTTGCTTGCATTGCCACTGAATTATCAACGGCTTGTTCTGGCGTTGGCAACATTGCTGATGCCTGCGTCACTGCCATCACGCCAACGAGCGTACCGGCGACAACATGAAATAAGCGGTGTCCGCTCCACGCACTGAACGGGTTTGCAAAATGGTTACTTTTCTTCATGACATTCATTATCCCTAGTTAATGTATCGATAAAACAATCTTGTAATAAAAATCCGCTAATACAACAATGTGTAGATAAAACCATATAGTTATAAAACGCGTCAATACAACACGTCAATAAAATAATACTGCTAAGCAACCATCCGATTGCCCACACTACTATTTTATTGCTTAATTTTTTAGCTTAGCCATCATCATATATCGTCATCGTGATGAATGGTAACTTTTTACCATGACTATTTTTAGCGATGGTTATTTTTATCAATTATCTGTGTAAGCTATGACTAAAGCAATAGCGCTTAGCATAACAAAAAGCGTTTGGCGGTACACTAATCCCGTGTTGAGGTTGTGTATATCATCTATTTACTACCAAGACTTCTTAATACCACTGAAATAAAAGATAGCTCATAACGGCGTTTTTTGCTATGGTAATTCATTAGCGACAGGCTTTTGCTGTCACGCTCCTTTTCTTATTCTAACGACTATTGCTCCCATTATGACTACTAGCGCCATGCCACAGATTAACCCTGAATACGTTCACTGGTTCCGTAACTCTGCCCCTTACATTAATACCCATCGCGGTAAGACTTTCGTGATTATGTTTGGCGGTGAGGCGGTCAATCATCCCAATTTCAGTACCTTGATTCATGACTTTGCTTTATTGCACAGCTTGGGTATCAAGCTGGTATTGGTACACGGGGCGCGACCGCAAATCGAAAAAAACCTCAAAGACGCAGACATTGCCTCACCATTGCATCAAGATATCCGCGTGACGCCGCGCGTCGCCATGCCGTCTATTTTACAAGCCGTTGGCGCGATTCGTTTGCAAATCGAAGCCCAACTATCGATGGGCTTGGCAAACTCACCCATGTACGGCTCGCGTATCGACGCGGTTTCGGGTAATTTTGTCACGGCACGCCCTTATGGTATTCGTGATGGCGTTGATTATCAGATGACTGGTGAAGTGCGCTCAATCGATGTTGAAGCTATTAAAAACAACCTTTTGCATGACCATATCGTGATTTTAGGCTCTATGGGTTATTCAGCGACTGGTGAAGTCTTTAACTTACTGGCTGAAGACGTTGCCCTTAGTGCCGCTGTGGCACTCGGTGCCGATAAGCTAATATTCTTAGGCGAAGAAGCCGGTATCAATCATGATAATCGCTTGCTACGTGAGATGATTCCAAATGAAGTCGACCGCTTCTTACGTGACCGTGATTTAAACTGTGAGATTAATTATTTCTTAAGCTGCGCCAGTAATGCGTGCCGCCAAGGGGTTCATCGCACCCATATTATCTCTTATGCCAAAAATGGCGCGCTCCTCGAAGAGCTATTTACCCGTGATGGTTCTGGCACCTTGATTAGCCATGACCCTTATGAAGAGATTCGCCGTGCCAATATTGACGATGTGGTCGGACTGATTGAGCTATTATCACCGCTAGAAGAACAAGGTATCTTGGTCAGCCGCTCACGTGAGCGCTTAGAACAAGAAATTGATAACTATAGTGTCATTGAACGTGACGGCATGATTTTAGGCTGTGCCGCGCTTTATCCGTTGGATGCAGATTCAGCAGAAGTCGCTTGTGTGGCGGTACATCCTGAATATCGTAGTGGCAGCCGCGGTGCTGACTTGCTGGCATTTTTAGAGCAACAAGCACGCAGCCATGGTCTGCATAAGCTATTTGTGCTGACCACTCGTACCGCCCATTGGTTTGTCGAGCAAGGGTTTGCGGAAGTTGAAGCAAGCGCATTGCCTGAAGCGCGCCGTGAAAAATATAATAACGGTCGTAATTCTAAAGTGTTCCAAAAGACTTTATAATTAAAAAATCCCTATAAGTAGTGAGTGAGTTAGCTATTCGTTAACTGATAATTAACCAACCTAACTAGCTCGCACGAAAAAGCCCTCATAATGTATGAGGGCTTTTTATTTTTTATAAGCGCTTTCTTATAACCATTTTTTTATAACCACTTTGGGTTAAAACAGTTAAAAGCCTAATAACGCCTTATTTTACTTTTAATAGCTCAACGGTAAAGATAAGCGTGCTGTTTGGCTCGATACCTGCGTTACCCGCTTCGCCATAAGCGATATCAGATGGGATATAGAACTCGTATTTGCCACCTTCTTTCATCAACTGTAGACCTTCCGTCCAGCCAGCGATGACTTGGTTTAGTGGGAATTCGATTGGCTCACCGCGCTCATAAGAGCTATCAAATACCGTACCGTCAATCAATTTACCTTCGTAGTTTACTTCAACCACGTCAGTTGCTTTTGGTGATTTGCCTGTACCAGCGGTCAATACTTTATATTGTAAGCCAGAAGCGGTGGTTTTCACGCCAGCTTTCTTGCCGTTCTCTGCTAAGAATGCCGCACCTTTGGTTTTATTTTCGCCAGCTTTGGTTTCCATATCTTTAACAAACTTCTCTTCTTGTTCTTTTTGATAGGTCATCAATACTTCTTCCATTTGCTCTTGCGTCAATGCTGACTCTTTGCCTTCATAGCCGTCACGGAAGCCTTTTTCAAAAGTATCAAGATTGAGATCGCCGACCGCTTCTTTATTACTTTCTGCCATCATATAACCCAAACTGTAACCCACTTTTTCATTGGCTGGGCTTTTTTCAGTTACTGAAACGCTTTTGCTGGCGGTTTCTTTATTACCATTGCTGGCGTTACAGCCGGTGATTAATAACATCGCACTAGCAAGGGCACTAATGCTTAAGGTAGTAATTTTTTTCATAGAATACTCTCAAATTATAAGGATAGTGGCGAGATGTCACATTCTTCTATCATAACAAATCTTAGTTTTAGGAGCTATGATTCCCGTGAAATTATCGGTCAAATGTACAGTCTATGTTAATATTTGCCGCAAAAATAACAACTTATCACACAACTATAGTAAGCAGTTAAGCTTTCTGTCTTTAAATCCTTCATTACATCAGCTAAGCTAAATTAGTTAAGGTATGAAGTAACAGAACGTAGTTTTTGTTAACAATTGACATAAAGTGTTGATTGTTCTCTGTTTAGAACCGCTTTTTAAATAACTTAAATCAAAAATACTAATAACTAGGTATGTGTTTCCTGCAAATAATCCTGTTTCTATTCGATAGTATATATTTAATAGCGTGGATTATTTGACGGCTGATACATGAACATTCAAGGAGGACAGGATGAATCCAATGTATACATCGTTCAACGGTTATCTGGGTGGCCCTATTGGCTCCATCATCGGTGCTATTCTAATTTTTATCATTGGCTGGCTTGTGGCACTAGGTATCGCCGCCCTTGTACGCGGTGTGCTATCGAAGATTAACCTCAACCAGCGTATGAATTCTTCTACGGGTAAAAGCTACGATTTAGAGGGTATTATCTCAAAAATCGTTTTCTGGTTTATTTTCATCATCGCCATCGCTGGCGCGTTAAGTCAATTAAATCTGAATTCTATCTCAACCCCATTTGCTAATATGGTCAACCAAGTCTTGACCTTTATACCAAATATCATTGCGGCGGTTGCCGTTGGTGTGGTTGGTTGGGTTATTGCCACCGTTGCTCGTACAGCGATTAACGCAGCGTTAGCAAAAACCTCGATGGATGAGCGTTTAAGTGCCAAGGCTGGCGTAAAGCCAATGAGCAGCACCATTGCTGATATGGTTTACTGGTTTATCCTGTTGATTGTATTGACCATGGTACTTGGTCAGTTAGAGCTTGATGGTTTATTTGCACCATTGACCAATATGGTTGATAAAATCTTCAGCTTTATTCCTAATATCCTTATCGCTGGTGTGGTCTTTGTGGTGGGTTATATTATCGCCAAAGTCGTACGCGGCATTGTAACCAACTTAGTTTCTACTTTTGATGTACAGAAGCTCGCAACCAAAGCAGGATTAAGCGAACAAAACAGCTTGCCTAATATCGCAGGTTCACTAGCATTTTTAGTGGTTATCATTCCAACGATTATTGCGGCTTTAAATGCCTTAAAAATCGATGTGATTGCTCGCCCTGCGACCAACATGCTTAATAAAATTATGGAAGCATTGCCAAATATCTTTATGGCAGCGGCGATTTTAATCGTCACCTTCTATGTGGTACGTATGGTTGCCAACATCATCAAAGGTTTACTTGAAAACACCCAAATTAATCAGTTGCCTGCGAAAGTTGGTTTAGAGCAGACGATGGGCGATAAGAAAATCTCTGACCTAGTGGGTTATGCGATTATCTTCTTTGCGATGTTGTTTGCTGCTATCGCTGCCGCTGATTTACTAGGTTTTGAGCCTATCTCAGCCATCATCACCATGTTTATCGCGTTTGGTGCCAACATCATCCTCGGCGCGGTCATTCTGTTTATTGGCTTTTGGCTTGCCAACATCATCGCTGGTGTCGTTGAGCGCTCTGAGCAAGGTTCACAGTTCTTAGCAAACATCGTACGTGTATTAATCATGGGCTTAGTATTGGCCATGGGTCTAAAAGCGATGGGTATTGCTGACTCTATTGTTAACCTCGCATTTGGTCTAACCTTAGGTGCAGTTGCGGTAGCGTTTGCTCTATCATTTGGTCTTGGCGGTCAAGAAGCAGCAGCTCGCTTCTTACGCAAGATGCAGGATAAGATGGATAGAGAGCGTGATGAAGCAAAAGCGAAATCTGCTTTGACACCGAACTCGTCAACTCAAGATAAGTTTGCCGCGTCAGTTCGTGAGAATACGCCAAATGCAGCGAGCAATACGACGCCTGCATCAACCGTATCTACGACGCCTGTTGCCCCTGCTGCTGCCAGTACGCCAAATAACTTAAGCTCAAATACTGCTGCGCCTAGCAACTTAGGCACAAGTAATGACTTAGATTCAAGAAGCGATTTGGGTTCTGAACCGGTTGATATTAACCACATTGAAACCGATGACAGTAATATCAATAATAATGGTTTCCTACCTACTAATGACAGTGATAATTTGAAATAACTTATCATTTAGTAATAGATAGTCGTTAACTTAAATAAAAAAGACAGCTTAGGCTGTCTTTTTTTATGCTTACTGATTAAGCCTTTATTTAAGGTTCTTTATTCAAGCTTTCTTTATTTAAACTCGTCATTGTATGCCGAAATAATAGTCTTTAAGCCTATTTGTACTATAGTAGAATTACTTTGAAATCGATACAGCGCGACTAGAATGGATTCTTCGTAGCCTCTGTAATAACAGCAAGCAAGGAAAATTTATACCAGTCGCACACAGCTATAACGTATCGTTTTTATTTTTGGCTTTGCTGCTGTAAGCGCTGAAATTGCTTGCTCAGTTGACGCTCGCGCTGGCTCATGGCATCGACCGGCTGTATCCATAAGTCAATATCCATAAAGCTATCTTTATCCTCTGTGATAAAGTCTATTCCAAGCACAATAACGTGGTGCAGCTCAGCTATCGGTAAACGTGTGGCAACGTCTAAAGCAATTTTCGCCAAGTTCGGTTGAATAGCTTTTTTGCTATGCTGTCCTTCTGCATACTGTCCATAAAATATCAGCACATAGTGCCGACCTAAACGCTCATAGGAATGTTGATGGACGACATAGCCTTGTTGTTGCAGACTTTGCTGCTGCTTTGGATGCCGATATAAAGTACGAACCAGCTCATGGCGCGAAAACAATGATTCATCTAGTATTTGCTGCTGCCAATGAGAAAGCTCTACTTGCTGCTCCCTGCCTTTTCTAGCAATAAACTTTTCACTAACCGTCGTTATCATTTGGCTGCTAAGCTGTGACCATAAAATAGCCGCTTGCTGCATGTGCTGCTGATACATCTGGCTAGTAGGACTATGATTTTTCTGTGCAAGCGCCATAGCAATCAGGGCGGCATTGGGCGCATCCTGCATACCATATTTAATCAGCGCATTGTCTATGGCGATAGCTTGGGTAAATAACGTTGAACTGTTTACGAAGTTATTAATCAACGCCTCTTCAGACTCAAAGCTTGGCACATGACTAATAGCACTCTGTTGCAACTGCTCTAAGCGATATCTTAAAAATCGCCACAATTCGCATGGGGTATGAAGCGCAGTGAGTATCGATTGCCAGTCGTGCCAGCCAAATATTTGTAACAACTGCCCGTTATCACTCATATCTATAATTAAATCTTCCATAAAATAGCGGGCAGGAAAATCATGTTTTAAACGTTTAGATTTGCCATGCTGACTATCTTTGTCTGCAACATGGCTTGATTCCTCAATATCACTTTTAAATTGAATATCAAATACCAGCACTTCTATCGCATGCGCTACATCGGCTTTTTGCCCAGATAAATAACCTTTATGCCATGCTAAGACTGTTTTAATAGTGGTCTTACGCACGCTTTCGATATCAGCGGCAGGCATACCCTCAGGCAAATAAACCACAACCTTTTAATATCGAATGTATATGGTGGCGTATGACTTGCAACGAATACAAAGCATGTTAGCCTAATAATCTTTGCCATTACTTTTAGCAAAAGATTAAACAACATAAGCGCAATTATACACAGTCGCTTTCGTAGCAGTGAGTTGTTATGATGGCATAAAAGCAATCAAAGTTGCGCGAGCTAATCAAGCACCCTAGCGCAGGCTCAACGACTTTCTCTATAGAATCACCATCCTATAATAACAAGGACTGAACATCATGAAACGCTTTAAAGAAAAAACCGTTATCGTCACCGGTGCGGGCTCAGGTATTGGTCGTGCGACCGCCATTCGCTTTGCAAACGAAGGCGCAAACGTTGTTTTAGTTGGACGTACCGCTGAAACCTTGCAGGAAACCGCTGAAGCGTTTCCACAGGACCGGACTTGGATTCATACCGACAATTTTTTGACCGTCATCTGTGACATCAGCGTAGAAGCTCAAGTACAAGAAATGATGAAAAGAGTCATCGACAAGTTTGAGAGAATTGACGTTTTGGTGAATAATGCCGGTAAAGCCATACAAGGAAAAATCACCGAGCTGTCTTCTGAAGACTGGGAGTCGGCCATCGATGTGAATTTAAATGGCACGTTTTATGTTTGTCAGGCGGCGATGCCACATCTGATTGCCACCAAAGGCAATATTATCAATGTCTCGTCGCTGTCTGGCATCGGTGGTGACTGGAATATGGCCGCTTATAATGCCGCCAAAGCCGGTATCAGTAATTTAACGCGCACCCTAGCTTTAGATCACGGCGCAGATGGCGTGCGCGTCAATGCCGTCAATCCAAGCGTTACTAAAACCGATATGACCAGCGCCATTCAAGATGATAGCAGCAAAACCGATAAGTTTTTAGACCGCTGCCCACTTGGCCGTCTTGCCGCTCCAGAGGAAGTTGCCGCTGCCATTACCTTTTTGGCGAGCGATGATGCGTCTATGATTACTGGGGTGAACTTGCCCGTTGATGGCGGTGTCAGCGCATCTAATGGTCAGCCGCATTTCTAAGCAGCCATTTAATATATTCCAAATCTTATCACTTTAAGATTAAAAAAAGCCCCTGATATTTTGCTATCAGGGGCTTCTTTACTATAGATAATTAGTAATAAGACCATTAAATTTTAATCAATCTGCTTATTAATATCCTGTAAAGGCTGCGATAAACGCTCGGGATGTCTGGGTATCACGCCCTGATACTGGGCGTAGATTTTTGGCAAATCAGCGTCGATATCACCGCTAGGATAAACCAGCGACATAAAACGTATCTCTTTGGTCTTATAATCCATCGCCACGGGCAAAATTGGCACACCCGCACCTACTGCCAAATAATAAAAGCCCGATTTCCAGCTTTCGGTATATTGCCGCGTACCTTCTGGCGCTAAACCCAAAAATAGCGGCTTACCGGTTTTGAATTTATCGATACTCGCTTGCAATACTGAGCCTTTATTACCGCGATCGATAGGAATGACCCCTATCCAATTTAATAGCTGCGCAAATAATGGCAGTTTAAACAGCGTATGCTTGCCCATAATACTGATTTTTAAATCTAGGGCAAATAAGCTTGGTATCGCATAAATACCATCGACGTTAGAGGTATGCGGCAGCGCTAAAACCACGGCCTGCGGAATATTTGGAATCTCACCAACCGTACGCCAACCAGCTGCCTTTAATAACGCTGATGCGATAATTGGCGCAGCTTTATTACCACGCCTTGGGACCAAATTACCCAAATGTTTTTTGCTTAATGTCGGGAATACTTTTGAGCGCGTAGGCTTAGAAGCAGTTGATTTAGAACGGTTAAATAGCTTTGATGTCATAACGGCACCATGTAATAAAAGATAGCTACATAATAACATTAAGCTTGTGCTGCTTAGCTGAATTTTGCAGGCTTTTATTACCTGATAGCTTACTCAATTATTTATATATATGAACATATATAAATAAAGCCTATAAAATCGACGCCTATTCCTGCTCTCTCATCACTCTTTAGGAAATATCGGCTAAGTTACCTTTGTTCTCAAGCCAAGACTTACGATCTGCCGCGCGCTTTTTAGCCAATAGCATATCCATCACACTATTGGTCAATACCATATCATCCATATCTAACTGCACTAAACGGCGGGTATCACGGTTCATGGTGGTCTCTCGTAGCTGCTCTGCGCTCATTTCACCCAAGCCCTTAAAGCGCGTAATTTGCGCTTTCTTATTGCCCGGTACATTGGCCAAAATATGCGCAAGCTCAGGCTCATCGAGCGCATAATGCACCTCTTTACCGACATCGACACGGTATAAAGGCGGCATCGCCACAAATAAGTGACCAGCATCTACCAAGGCAGGGAAATGCTTAACAAACAGGGCGCAAATCAACGTAGCAATATGCAGACCATCAGAGTCCGCATCCGCTAAAATACATACCTTGTCATAGCGCAGCTCAGATAAGTCATCTGACGCTGGATCGACGCCGATAGCAATCGCAATATCATGAATCTCTTGGCTTGATAAAACCGTATCTGATGATACTTCCCACGTATTTAAAATCTTACCGCGCAATGGCAATATCGCTTGATAGTGACGATCGCGCGCTTGCTTGGCACTACCACCCGCAGAATCACCCTCCACTAGAAACAGCTCTGCGCCATCACGCAAATCCCCACGACAATCCGCCAACTTACCCGGCAATGCAGGACCTTGCGTGATTTTTTTACGCGCGACTTTTTTCGCAGATTTTAGACGACGACCTGCTTTATTAATCGCCAACTCGGCAATTTGGGTACCCATATCAGCATGCTGGTTTAGCCACAAGCTAAAGGCATCCTTTGCCAATGTCTGCACCGCACCAGCCGCTTCACGGCTTGATAAGCGCTCTTTAGTTTGACCTGAGAACTGTGGCTCAGAAAACTTAAGTGATAGGATATAGTTCACCCCATCCCAGACATCTTCTGCCGTCAGTTTGACACTACGAGGCAGTAAATTATGGATATCACAAAACTCGCGTAACGCTTCCAAGATACCGGTGCGTAGACCATTAACGTGCGTACCGCCTTGCGCAGTCGGGATAAGGTTTACATAGCTTTCTTGCACAGGCGTACCGCCATCAGGCAGCCAAGACAATGCAAAGGTAATACCAGCACGTTCACCCGCTTTGGCATTGTAATTATAATAAAACGGTGCTTCAGGTAAAGTCTCTAAACCATCTAGCTGCTCGTTTAGATACTCAACAACCCCATCAGTAAACTGCCAAACGACTTTTTCATTATTAATATCATCAACGAACTCAATCGTTAGACCAGCTGCTAGCACGGCTTTGGCTTTTAGATTGTGCTTAAGTTGTTTAACATTAAACTTTGGCGTATCAAAAAAGCTGCCATCCGCCCAAAAATGTACTTTGGTACCGCGCTTACGTTTATTTGAGCTGATGGTTTCGGTTAAAGGTGTGGCTGCTGCGCCATTCTCGAACGCCATCTCAAACTGCGTACTGTCACGCCATACCGTCACTTCTACTCGCGTCGATAGCGCATTGACGACGGAGATACCAACCCCGTGTAAGCCGCCCGAAACTTCATAATTAGACGTCGAGAATTTACCACCAGCATGCAGACGGGTTAAAATCAGCTCAATACCCGTTTGATTAAATTCGGGATGAATATCGGTTGGCATGCCGCGGCCATCATCTTCGACTGATAAAGAACCATCACTATGCAACTGCACTTTGATAACCTTGGCATAACCCGCCAATGCTTCATCGACTGAGTTATCAATAACTTCTTGCGCCAAATGATTGGGGCGCGTGGTGTCGGTATACATACCTGGGCGACGACGGACGGGCTCAAGCCCTTCTAAAACTTCTAACGATTGCGCATTATATTGACTCACAAATGCATCCTTAACTATTCATGTGCGATTAATTCTATTCGACCATTATAACGAAAAATAGCGACGGTAACGGTAATAGTCAGTCGCTCACGTCAGATAATGTCGTCTATTTAAGTTGCTTGATATACCAAGTTCTCTATGAGCCTCTATGTCAGATTTATTTGAACTTAGAGCAAATTCCTTAACATCTCAATTACCATTGGCAATTGTGCTCCAAAGTCACTAAACCTGTGATCACCACCGGCTTGCATGGTTACTGTTACTCCTTGTTCTTTATAAAATTGCTTAGACAGTTTGGGATTTAACAGCTCATCGCCATCTTTGATTAATACAGAAATTTTATCAGGATAATTAATAGTGGATAGCTGATGCGCTGCAAACCATTGCAAATCTGCATTAGTAATATCCCACCCACCTGTTGTCGAATGAATAATATGACTGTCTAAATCCTCTTCTTCAACATTATTTTTTGCAGCCGAATCTTCAGCAAAGCGCTGTAATGTCACATGCGGTTGCGTACTAGGATTTAATAGCAGTGCTGGGCAGCCGGTATGATTGCTGACCAAGGTAGAAAAATAACCACCTAATGAGCTACCGACCAATATTGTGTTTGACGATTTAAACTTCCCATCTTCAGCATGATTACCATTGCTATTCAAATTTTCGATTAATAACAATATCTGATTAAAAACTTGATCAGGCGTCTTATTCAAATCAGGTCGCAATATATTGATATCAGAATGATACTGGCGGCAATAATCCTCTAACAACTTGCCTTTAGTAGAGTTCGCATCGCTGTCGAGCCCATGAATATAAATAACGTTCACGTATAATCTCACTTATTAATTTTGTTATGATTGCTATATATGGATACTAAAAACTCAGCATAGCATTGAGTCAATAAAAACAGTAACAATAAAACCGCACATTATTATTCACTATTTGCGACATAATAGTATTTTATAATGAGGTTAGGTAATAGATTAGGCACATTAAAGGAATAACGAAAATAGCAATGGAGCCGCCATGAATCAGCAGTTTGAGCTGTTCGAGATTGCCAATCCATGCATTGGTGTCTGTCAAAGCAATAAAAAAGGCTATTGCTTTGGCTGCTTACGTAGTCGACCTGAGCGTCAGTTATGGCATGAGATGACGACTGAGCAGCGCCGTGAGGTGCTACGCCTGGTCTCTGGACGTAAGCTGCGTATCGAGCAGATGAGACAGCGCAAAGGTGAGCAGTTAGGGTTTGATTTTGAAGAAGCGGTCGAGACGGGTGAGCTTTTCTAAAAAAAGCTTATGACAACGCACTACTAGGATACTAACTCTGCAGTGGATAATCAGCGCGAATACTCAATAAACCGCAACTTCTAGACAAAGAAAAGCCCCTCAACAATTAAGTTGAGGGGCGATTCAGGAATAGAGAGCTGACGATGACCTACTCTCACATGGCCGGAGCCACACTACCATTGGCGCGATGATGTTTCACTTCTGAGTTCGGGAA
>Ga0208670_100032_pt1 | contig 67395 bp, 76 predicted proteins | sample 24BtaG_FD_184098 | JGI IMG/M metagenome (GOLD analysis project Ga0208670, IMG submission 184098) | Marine viral communities from Cariaco Basin, Caribbean Sea - 24B_WHOI_OMZ_CsCl (SPAdes) (version 2) | ecosystem: Environmental > Aquatic > Marine > Oceanic | place: Caribbean Sea: Cariaco Basin...
GCCAGATCGAAAAATCGCTGGAGCTCATCACCGATAACGGCGCCGCCGCGCTGGACCTTCAGGACTACGGCATTGAAGAAGGACTACCGGCCCGGTGTATCGTGCAGCAGGGACAAACCCCCTATGAAGTTTTGATGGGACAGCAACCCGTGCTGGCGTCTGTCCGGGACGGGAAATTGCTGATCAAGAGGGATATGATGAAATATGAAACTGACTTGAGCCTTTGAAGGCGGAAACGCGTTATGCCAAGGCTGTTTTTCGGACTGGAGATACCCGACACCATCAAAGCGAGCCTCCTGCAGATGAAAACACAGGTCGCCGGGGCTCGCTGGCAAAGTCGTGGACAACTGCACCTGACTCTGGCTTTCCTCGGCCAGGTCGAAGAGCCACAGGTGGCTCTGGCCTGCGACCTGGCACGGGGTGTTACCCAATCACCCTTTGAACTCAATGTGCAGGGACTAGGCTGCTTCGGTTCCCCGGAGAGCCCGAAAACTCTCTGGGCGGGCGTCTCTCCGGAGTGCGAACTTCGGGCACTCCAACAAGATCTGGCAACTCGCCTGACTGACAACGGGTTTACGCTAAAAAACCCAAGCTTCAAACCTCACATAACAATCAGTCGATTCCGCCCACCGACCGGTTCGGTGGCGTCACTGCTTGGGGGCCACAGGAACACTTCATTCGGCACCATGCCGGTCAAGGACTTCGTGCTGTTCGAAAGCACACCCGGTGCAAGTGGCTCGGTGTATACCGTGCTTGAGCGGTTTGTATTGCCGCCCCATACCGATTGACGCATTACAGCTGTTCAAGATATTTGAGCCCGGAGAGCTGGTTCATCTGCTGCTGAATCCAGACCACCCGTTCCTGCACATAAGCTGTGGGTGCCGTTACGCTCAACACTTTTGGATTGGGTAGCACGGCGGCCAAACGGGCAGCCTGGGTCTGGGATAATTTGCGGGCAGGTTTGCCGAAGTAGATCTCGCTGGCGGCCTCTACTCCGTAGATTCCGGGCCCGAATTCCGCAATATTCAGGTAAACCTCCAGCACCCGTTCCTTTGGCCACAGGCCATCAATCCCCAGTGCCAGCACGGCTTCAAGCGCCTTGCGAACAAAGCTGCGACCATTCCAGAGAAACAGGTTCTTGGCGGTTTGCTGGGTAATGGTGCTGGCGCCCCGCAAGCCCTCTCCGGCCTTATACTCGGATACTGCCTTGCGGATGGCCTCGAAATCCACCCCGGCATGATAGGGGAAGCGCTGGTCTTCACTGGCTACCACGGCCAGAGGCATCCAGGGTGAAATCTCCGCCATGGGCACCCATTCCTGCCGAAGCGGCTCTGGCGCAGTGCCAAGTTGATAAGCCAGCATAAAGGCGGAGGTCGGCGGGTTCACAAACCGGAACAAAAGGATGGTCAGAAAAACCAGGGCCACAACAGCCCCGAATGCCATGGCTAGAAGGCGGAGGGATTTACGAATGAAAGACCTTTTGGCCATAGCCTCAACCTGCAGGAATAAACCGGCCGTAGCCCATTTCCCGCCCAAACTCCGGCACCAGTTGCTCGTCGTCCAGCGCCAGCTTGCCGTTGATCAGCACAGTTTTCACAATGCCCGGGTTACGGTTAACCAGCCGCTGCAAGCCAAAGTTCTCCATCTCGCCCCAGTGCACCTGTTCCAGGTTCTGGCCAAACCCTGAAGGGTCGAGCACCACCACATCGGCCCTGTCTCCCTCCCGGATTTTGCCTGCGTCGATACCAAACCAGTCGGCCTGGTCGCCGGTCAGGCGATGTACCGCCTGCTCCATGGTCATGATCGGGGAACCTTCCTCGATGGATTCCTGCACCAGCTTCAGCATCCGCAGTGGCAGGTTGTAGAACGCCATATTGCGGATGTGGGCGCCGGCGTCGCTGAAGGTAATCAGAGAGCGAGGGTCTTTGACGATGCGCTTGAGCACATGCTTCCGGTGATTGCCCACGGTGGTGTACCAGCGGATTTTCTTGCCGAACTCCACCACCAGGTCGAGGAACAGATCCACCACATGAACACCGCGGGCCCTGGCGACTTCCTCGAAGTTTTTGCCTATCAAAGTCGAGTCAGGGCAATCGATGATCATGGCGTCACCAAAATCCCGCTGCCACACCCGGGGGCTCAGCTTTTCGCCGTAGAACTTACGGAACTTGCGCCGGTACGCTTCATCCTTCAAAAGCTGATTGCGCTCAACCGCGTCTTTCAGGTCCAGCGCCATCTCGCCGGCGCCAAACTCTTCAAAGAACACCACATCAATACCGTCTGCATACACAGTGAATGGCGTAGGCAGCACCTGCCAGCGGAAATCGCCACGTAAGGCGTTGGCAAAGAACGAAGTCAGCCGGGTGAGATTGGTGAGGTATGCGCTGCCCTTGAGGTCCATCTGGCTGATCAGGGTGGTTTTCAGGGGCCGGCGCAGCCAACCCAGGCATTCACGCACATACTGCAGAATCTGCAAGGGGGTGGCGGCGTTCGGCGCTCCCTGGTGCACCCGATTGTACTGTCGCACCAACTTGTTCAGCCGTGCCACCTCTGTCCACTTGGCGTAGGTACTGGGCAAGCTTTTCGACCATTCCCGGTCGCCGTCCACCTTGTCCCACTTCAGGCACATAGTCGAAAGCCCGAGAAAGCCTTCATCCAGCGCTTCTTTCAGCAACCGCTCCATGGTTTGCATTTCTTCTTCGCTGGGCTGAACCGCCAGGTCCGTCGCCCGGCTCAGCCCCATCACCCCCACCCGCAAATCGCTATGGCCCAGAAAGCTGACCACATTCGGGCCCAGAGGCACCTGTTTGATGTGCTCCACCCACTGTTTAGGGGTAGACCAGGTTTTATGGGCCTTCAGAATCGGCAATACCCGCTCCCGGGGAACGGTTTCTACGCGGGTGAAGATGTCCGATGCGTCCTCGTAATCACTGCAGATCATGCTCAATGAGCAGCTGCCCACCAGCACGGTGGTCACACCATGGCGAACGGATTCCGACAGGCTCGGGCTGACCAGCAATTCGGCATCGTAATGGGTATGGGTGTCCAGAAAACCCGGGGTTACCCACTTGCCATGGGCATCGATAACGCGCCCGGCCTGGCTGTGGGGAATGGGCTCATCGGTGACCTTCGCAATACGGCCATCCCTAATCGCAAGGTTACGGACAGCAGAGGGGGCTCCGGTGCCATCGAAATAGCGGCCGCCTTCGATGATGAAGTCGTACTGGGCCATAGCGGCATTCCTTTTTGTTCGTATTATTATTGTTCACGCTATGGCCAGCTTACTACCTACTTCGCCATGTGCGCCACATAAGCTGCGGTAAAGGCGGTTTCCTGAAAGGCCTTCAAGCCGGTTTCAGCAAACGGAATGGATAACGGGTTCGAAGCCAGTGTGGATTTAATCAGGGAAGACGGCAGCAACCGGACTTCCGGCTCGTTTCCGGCCATCAGTTGAATGGTCGCCTCCAGCTTGAAGCTGATGGCCCCGCCGGCGAACTTGCCCTTGGGCATCCGTTCCTTGATTGCCACACAACCAACCTCGTGTTCAGCCATCAGGCCCGCGAATTCAACCTGAAACTGTTTCAGGTCTTCGCGAGTATGGTTTTTGCGCAGCGACAGCTTGCGAACCTTACACTCCGGCAGGCTGAATTGCCCGCGGTCGAGATTCAGCAAACACACCACCGCATCGCTGCCGGTCAGTTCAACGCCACATACAATCATTTTAGTTTCCTTAACCTGTCGCTGTTAAACCAGCCGAGCATTCACGCTGTTGAGGGCGAGCCGCCGGGCCTGGTCTTCTGTCATGCCCAGGCCGTCCCGCAGCGCGGTGAAGTTCTCCAGCACATAGCCACCGAAATACGCCGGGTCATCCGAGTTCACGGTCACATTCAAACCGCGTTCCAGCAGCTCAAGAATGTTGTGCTGCGCCATATCCGGAAACACGCACAACTTGATGTTAGACAGCGGGCAAACCGTTAACGGAACCTGCTCGTCCGCCAGCCTGTCGAGCAAGTCGGGATCTTCGGCCGCACGAACGCCGTGGTCAATCCGGTTGACCTTGAGCAGGTCCAGAGCCTGCCAGATATACTCCGGCGGCCCTTCCTCGCCGGCATGGGCAACCGCCAGAAAGCCCTCGGCCCGGGCCTTGGCAAACACCCGCTCGAACTTGCTGGGCGGATGCCCCTTCTCGGAGCTGTCCAGCCCTACGGCAAAGAACTGATCCCGAAAAGGCATGGCCTGCTGCAAGGTCTGAAAGGCTTCCTCTTCCGACAGATGGCGAAGAAAGCTCAGAATCAGCCCACCGGCTATTCCCAGCTGTGCACGGCCGTCACGCAGTGCGGTGCTGATGCCTGTGATGGCGGCCTCGAACGGAATACCACGTTCGGTATGGGTTTGCGGGTCAAAGAAAGGCTCAACGTGCACCACGCCCTGGGCATGGCATTTCTGCAGATAGGCCCAGGTAAGGTCATAGAAATCCTGTTCCGTGCGCAGAACGTTCGCACCCTGATAATACAGGTCCAGGAATTCCTGAAGGTTGTTGAAAGAATAAGCCTGCCGCAGTGCCTCTACATCGGCCCACGGCAGTTCAATATTATTGCGCCGGGCAAGTGCAAACATCAGTTCCGGTTCAAGGGCACCCTCAAGGTGCAGGTGCAGCTCTGCTTTCGGCAAGGCTGTGAGCCAGGCATCATCCATAGTGATCTCCGGAGATTCAGGGAGGTGATCAGAACGCCATGAGTTCTTGCAGGTCCCGCTTGAGCTCATCCGGGGAGGTAATCCACAGCTCGCCCTGCCCACCGGGGAAGACGCCCACGTCCAGGCCATCGCGACTCAGGCCGGCTACCCACTTCCGGAAGAAATCCGGCAAGGAAACAGCTTTGGGAGAGAGATCGCCGGAGTCTTTGGCGTAGTCAGCAGCAAATTCTGAACCGGGCCAGACCGGCAGGTAAGCAACGCCATCTTCGTCGGAAACAATTTTCAGAAACTGGTTATCAGCATTGACCAGAATCCAGATTTCCCGCTCTTCAACAACGGCATCCAGGAAGTAATCGTATCGCTCCTCGCCGTCCATCTCGAGAATCTGCGCCAGGGGGTTATCGCTCATGAAGGCTCCATAAAATAACGCCACCGCCTGAAACGGCGGTGCTAAAACCGAAGCCTATCATGAATTCTGCCGAGGCAGCCCTGCTTACCCGGGAGTTAACTCCCGATCACCACACTACCGCTGCCGATGGTTACACCACCGCAAGACACGGCGCTGCCGGTGACGGCCGCAGGGATGCCATTAATCAGCACAGTAGCAGAACCCGCCGCTACGGCGCGGGGATGAGGCGGATGCTTGGGCTTGGAGTGCGGTGCCAGGGGATCGCCCACACGGGCGACAGGCTTACCATCAACCAGAACATCGGGGGAACCGGCAATCACCGGGGTGGGCGGAAACCCTTCATGGTCTGTGCCCAGGTCGCCCAACAAAACCACATTCTTACTCATTCCTTTGCTCCTTCAATCCGTGACGGAGAGTGTCCATAATTTTCTGACCTCACGGGTACCGTTGCAGTACCCGTGAAGCAGCAATGCTAAACACAAATTCGGCAATAACCAAGCCTTAACCGGCCAGCGCAGCCCGCACCATCTTGCTCAGCTGTCCCATATCCACCCGACCGGTTACCTGGGGGCGCAACTCGTTCATTACATTGCCCATGTCCTGCATACCCTTGGCACCAGTGGTGCTGATGGCCGCACGAATCAAACCTTCAAGCTCTTCTTCGCTGAGAGCAGCGGGCATGAACTCTTCAATAATGGCCATTTCTGACCGTTCTTTGTCCGCCAGCTCACCACGACCCGCTTCCTCATACTGGCTGGCCGCATCACGGCGCTGCTTGAGCATTTTATCCAGCACTTTCAGAACGTCGTCATCGCCAAGCTCACGGCGCTCGTCAATCTCGATCTGCTTCACCGCCGCCTGGGCCATGCGCAGTGTAACAAGCCGGTCCTTCTCCTTGTTGCGCATGGCATCTTTTACGGCGTTGCCAAGCTGTTCTTTAAGAGATGATTCCGCCATGGTGAGCTCCTGTTCTGTCAGTTGTGGAAGGCGCACATAATATCAAAGAACCAGCGACAAGCCGCGTATCGAACGCTTCCCGGCTGCTTTGATTTGTGGCCGCTATCAGCCACAGCACTTTTTGAATTTTTTGCCACTGCCACAACTGCAGGGATCATTCCGGGACGGTGCTTTCGTTGTGGTAATGGTTTCAACCTTGTTCAAGAGTACGGTCAGCTCAGCGATGGACTCAACTGCGCCGTCACGTGCATCCACCGTGATATTCGCAAAAAGACCAGCCTCGGCCAACAGGGCTTCAACTTCTTGCTTCCGCGCCTCACTGGTGACAACCAGTGTTAACGGGTACTTCTTGCTGCCACTTTTCTGACTGGCCTTGGTTTTGAAGCCGCCATATGTAGTGTGATGCTGACGTGCGTCCTGCCGGCCCTTGTAGAAAAATTTGTCTGACATGCTGACATCCTGAGAAATGGAAAAGTGCCCGGTGCCACCAGGAGTGCTGGCGACGGCTGGCCGACGACGTTTTAGCATGCTTGCTGCATTGGTGATATAGGCAGAAGCAGAAATCAGCAGGCCGACAAAAACGGGGCTGTCTCGGTTTCCCGAACTTTTATTAAGTTGTAGTCGCCCCCATATTGGTTAGCATCATGCTATTGCCCACCCACCATCAGGACACCCTTATGAGTACAAGTCTCAAACAGTTTCTCCTTGTTTCAAGCATCTACCTGTTAGCACCAACGGCTGGCGCCTTCAGCCTGAACGATGCACTGACCACCGGCACAGAGACGCTATCATCCACAACGGAAGTCACCGGAGAAGCCCAGCAACTGGTGGGCCAGCTCCAGAATGACCTTGGTGTAACCAAGACCCAGGCCGTTGGCGGCACCGGAGCCCTGTTGCAGCTTGCACAGAATCAGCTGGGTACAGACGCCATGAGCAGTCTGACCAGCGAAGCTTCCGGCCTGTCCAGCCTGCTGGGCGGCGGTGGCGGGCTGGGTGAAAGCCTGCTGTCCAACGTGACTTCTATGGACGGTGTTCAGACCGCATTCTCGGCCCTTGGCATGGACGCAGGCATGATCCAGCAGTTTGTGCCGATTGTGATGGGATTCCTGGGTAACCAGGGAGTGGGCTCGTCGTTGCTGGGACAGCTGCAAAGCTTATGGGCACCAGCGCCGTAAGCTGAGTTCTGCCGGGGGTGCTCTGAACACCCCCGGATATAACTACTTACTCGTTTTTAAAAAATTTCCTATCTAATGCCCATTAATTAGCGTACTGTCTCTCTTGTTGGAAAGATTTAGCAAAGCATTTCACGAATCAGACCTTTTGTGTTGCAAAACCTCTTGTCCTGTTTTTGATCCTGCCAGTTTTTTATTTCCCGCATACCGCTGACCAAGGGTCACAACGATCTATCGGCAGCAACTTATTGATTAAAATCAGGATAATTATTATGTCTACTATTAAAGGCAACGTTAAGTTCTTCAACGAAGCAAAAGGTTTTGGCTTTATTACTCGTGAAGGCGGTGCAGACGTATTCGTTCACTACAGCTCTATTCAGGGTGGCGGATTCAAGACTCTGGCCGAAGGCCAGGAAGTTGAATTCACAGTGACCGACGGCCAGAAAGGCCCGCAGGCAGAGAACGTTATTGGTCTGTAATTAACAGATAATATACGTAATGAAAAAAGGCAGCCTCGGCTGCCTTTTTTATTGATCCTACCCGGAAAACAGTAACATTACGGCTTGCTCGGGTTATTGCCGGATCATCAATTGCTCTTCAGGTTAATCTGCTTCGGGCCAGCAGTGGTCAGCTGCCCACTCTTACCTTTTCCCACATGTTCAACACGCCCACCAGACTTCAAAAAGGCCGCTGTCTGCGCCTCAATCTCGGCGGAAGTCAAAGTCGATTTCACGGCTTTCTTGCTCATTATATTATCCACGTTAAGTCTTGGCATATTCGCCGGGTTCGCTAGCGCAGTATAACCGAAACAGGAAATAATTGCTGAGATACTGACTTATACACCAACGTGTTATAAAGTTTTCCGACCCTGCGCAGAAAAACTGGATTCAATGGCCACTAACCTGCCCTACTCCCAGGCTTGTGAGAACAACAAAGCCCCCATCCTCGAGAAGCTCAGCGAGACCTTTAATGCGCCGGGGAAAGTACTGGAGGTGGGCACAGGCACCGGACAGCACGCGGTGCATTTCGCGACGGCGATGCCTCACCTGCAGTGGCAACCGACCGATCATCCGGACGCTGTGGACAGTTGTCGGGCCCGCCTTGAGCAAGCCGGGTTGCCCAACATCCTGCCGGTGATTGAACTGGACGTAGGTGCGGCTCCCTGGCCCGTCGCAACCTTCACCTGGGCGTTTTCCGCAAACACCGCCCACATCATGGCGTGGACTGAAGTCGGACAGATGTTTCGCGGTATTGGCGAGCGCCTGCCCGAGGGCGGCGCCTTTTGCCTGTATGGGCCTTTTAACAATCAGGGCCGGTATACCAGTGAAAGCAACCGACAGTTTGATCAATACCTGAAAGCCCGCGCGCCCCACATGGGCATCCGGGACCTGGAAGATCTGAGGGCCCTTGCGGAATCGGTGGGTCTCACTCTGGCGGAGAACCATGCCATGCCGGCAAACAACCAATTGCTGGTGTTCAGGCGACTATCTTGAGTGTCAGTTGCGTTCCTTCAAGACCCCGTAAATGCTGCGAACAGCGGGATCCTCTGGCGCGCCAGATTCAATTACATCTTCCAGAAGTTCCAGAACCCGCTTTTCATCATTACTTCGGAAACTCGGCCAGAACACATAGGGAACAACATCCGGATTCCGGATATAGAAAAGTGCGGCTTCTTCCGGCTTGTCAGTATCGCCCCGAAGGCCTACGGTAAACCGTTGCCCCTCGCTGTCCACAAGAATAACGACCAGCGACTTTTCGGACTCCACTTCCCTAACTTCACCTACGGTGACCGGAGCCTCAAGGCCAGGTACGGAAGTGATGTAATACTGAACACCGACAAACCCCAGAAGGACAACTAACAGCACCGCCAGGGCGATTGATTTCATCATGGGCACAGCCTGAAAAGGTCGACTTAGATCTCATTGGATCTCTGAGAGATTTAAACGCAGGCCAGTATAACCGCCTCACGCCTCATTCGCTTTCCGATACTGCCCCTGATAATCAAACACCCGCTCCTGTACCTGCCAGTAGTGCTTGTGCTTGCGGGCAATCACGAAATCAGGCGATGGTAACAAGACCTGACTCTCAAACACTTCATCCATACTGCCGAACGTTTTCGGAGCCTGGCCATTGGCAACCCTTCTGCCAAAAAGTTTGTTGAACACGGTACGCTGGGCCGGCTTTGTGAAGTCGAACGACTCCTTCAACTCTTCCCCATCTTCGCCATGGTAAGTGAGCCGCAGCCTGGAACCTTCAGCACTTAATGAAATCCCGGCGCAACGAATCACCATGGCATCCTTGAGTCTCAGGGCATCCCGTAGCTGATCATCCGGGTCGATAATGGCCTGCTGGCAGTGCCCACAGTTACGGGCGGCTATATCATTCTCTCCGCCGCAGTGGGGGCACTCCTTGAAGCGGAAACGGTAATCGCACTGCTGGGCGCGCGCTCCATCCCCGTCCGCAGGCTCCAGCAGCCCCTGACAACGGCGGCCGTAATGCTCGATCACCCGGCCATCACTGTCGGTTTTGCCCCAGAAGATATTGGCAAAGCCACAGCCGGGGCAGAACACCTGCACTGGCTCACTGTCGGGATCGGGTTTTGGCTCCCCCACTTCCGGATGATGCAGGTTTACATGGTTACCGGCGTAATCAATCACCAGGCAATCCTGCTTGCCTTCGTCCAGGCGAAGACCGCGACCCACCATCTGCTGGTACAGGCTGACCGACTGGGTTGGCCGAAGAATGGCGATCAAATCCACATGGGGCGCATCAAAACCCGTGGTGAGCACAGAGACGTTTACCAGGTACTTCAACTGCCGCTGTTTGAAGCGCTGTATCAGCAAATCCCGATCTTTCAGATCGGTGCCACCGGTCACCAGGGCGGTTTCATGCTCCGGCAGGTAGCCGGTGATCTCCCGCGCATGCTCCACCGTCGCCGCAAAGATCATCACGCCCTTGCGCTCAGCCGCCATTTCCACCACCTGCTCAATGATGGCGCGGGTCACCCGCTTGTGCTTGCTCAGCAGCTGGTTGACGTCCTTCTCGGCATACTCGCCAAAGCGGTCTTGCGTGAGCGCGGAAAAATCGTATTGCGCCACCGCCGCGTTAACCAGCTCGGGCTTTGTCAGATAGCCCCGATTAATCATGTAGCTTAACGGCAGCTCGTAAATGCAATGCTGGAAGGGCTTGGCCTGATCTTCACCGGAGCCGCGCACAAAGCCCCGGTAGTGATAGCGATAAACCCAGCCCATGGCCAGGCGATAGGGCGTGGCGGTAAGCCCGAGGACTTTCAGGGAATCGTTTTGCTGCCGCAGCAGCTCGATGATGCGTTGATACTGGCTGGTTTCCTCACCGCTGACCCGATGGCACTCATCGATAATGACCAGCGAATATTCATCCCGGAACTGCTCCAGGTTCGCCGCGACCGACTGCACACTGGCGAAGGTCACCTGATGCCGGTTTTCCTTGCGCTTCAGCCCGGCCGAGAAAATGCCGCCCGTTAAACCATAGCTCTCATACTTGGCGTGATTCTGCTCCACCAGTTCCTTTACGTGGGTCAGCACCAGAATCTTTCGCCGGGCAAGGCGCGCCAGCTCGGCAATGACCAGACTCTTCCCGGCGCCGGTGGGCAACACAATGACCGCAGACCCATCCGATCTACGGAAGTGGTCAAGCGTGGCGTCGACGGCTTCCTGTTGGTAGGGGCGGAGTTTGAAAGGCAAGGTCATGGTCGAGCATCAGATCGTTTGGAGATGGGCAAGGCAAACATAGTAACAAAACCGCTGGCTGTTACCCGCGCACGGGCATCGACTCAGAATACTGTATAAATATACATAACTTATGTTAAGCTGGCCACTTATCAACGGTCTTACCAACCATCATTACCCCGGAGGCGATGGCATACCATGGGCGTAAAAGCACTTTATTATTCCGAGAGGGACGGACTGGACATGGCACTGAAAAACCCGGACAAAATGCTGTTTTCGTCCAAAGCTGAAGCCGATGCCCGGGACAAAATCCTTGAACTTTCCGAAGAGGTCGCCGCCTTCCTGCAACGCAAGGTCAGCGGGCTGTCAGAGGAACTGGCCGAACAATGCGCACTGGCCATTGCGGAAGAAAAAGAACTGTTCACCCGGGCTCTGAAAAAGCCGGAACTATTGAACGAAACCGCCGCGGCCGAGTAAAACCCGACCCGGCGTTTCCATGGCCAACGGCCTTAGTTAATGATGATGACCGCCCGGGCCATGAACATGGCCGTGGGCGATTTCTTCGGCCTCGGCCGCTCGCACCTCGATAATCTCGATATCAAAGGTCAGCGTCTTACCAGCCATCGGATGATTGGTGTCGACATCGGCGAACTTGAGCCCAACCTTGGCAACCACCACATGGCGACGGCCATGCTCTGTTTGCACCTGGGCGACCATGCCCGGTTTCCAGCGCTTGGCACCAATCAGATGCTTGACCGGTACGCGCTGAATGGCGTCTGGCCTGCGAGCGCCATAGGCCTTGTCTGGTGACACCGTTACACTGAAGGTATCGCCTGCCTCGCGGCCTTCCAGAGCCTCTTCCAGCCCCCGGATAATACCTCCGTGGCCATGCAGGTAGGCGTTCGGCTCTCCGCCACGGGAATTTTCAACTTCATTGCCCTGCTCATCTCTCACGATGTAGTGAAACAGGACCACTTGATTCTTTTCGATTGGCATAGCGTTCTCTGGGACGGTTTGAGGGGCATCATTATAGCCAGTGGTGGCGTTTGCTGCAGCTGGAAGCGAAGCGGTTGAAGACGAACGACCGCCAGCCTGTTAACGCTGTCTGGTCGATCGTCTCGCAGTCAGTGCTTCACTTTGCTAACCACGTCCGGCGTTGCCGATTTATCGCGCTTGACGGAGAGAATACGGTCGGCATCCAGTGAGGAAATCGGTACCCGGGTGTCCCTGGGCACGTCGCCACTCAGTTGCAGTTCAAGGTAACGCAGCGCGCAGACCCGAAGGAAAGAAGTGAAATTTCCGAGATCATGGCCGGCATCAATGGACTCATGGTAAAGCCGGGTAATCATCTGCGGCAGATTCATACCATCCCGCTCAGCCAGTTCCGACAGTACCTGCCAAAAGGCGTTTTCCATCCGCACACTGGTGACCATGCCGTCAATACGCAGGGAGTGGGTTCGGCTGACCCAAAGCTCCGAATCAGCGTTGATAAAGAGCTTGCACATAACGGCCTCCCCGCGAGTGATTGATGCGCTTGAGGGTGGTGAGGAACCCGCGGACGAGCCCCTGAGGTGTTACTGATCCAGCAATCTGAAGAACTGCGCAAGCCAGGCCGGATGGGCTGGCCACGCAGGCGCTGTTACCAGATTAGCATCGGTGACTGCCTGATCAACCTCAATAGCGGCAAAGGTACCGCCGGCCTGTTCCACCTCGGACTGGCAGGCCGGATAGGCAGAGCATTTGCGCCCCTTCAGAACCCCGGCTGCCGCCAACAACTGAGCGCCATGGCAGATCGCCGCCACGGGTTTGTTGGTTTCAAAGAAATGGCGAACCAGATCCTGTACATCCTTGTTGAGCCGCAGGTATTCGGGAGCGCGGCCTCCGGGCACTACCAGCGCGTCGTAGTTGGCGGGGTCGAGTCCGTCAAAATCCGCGTTCAGGGCAAACCGGTGGCCGGGCTTTTCGCTGTAGGTCTGGTCGCCCTCGAAGTCATGAATCGCCGTAGCGACCGAGTCGCCCGCTTTCTTGTCCGGGCAAACGGCGTGAACCGTGTGACCCACCGCCTGCAATGCCTGGAACGGCACCATGGTTTCGTAATCTTCGGTGAAATCACCGGTAATCATCAGAATCTTCTTCCCGCTCATGGCTGTCTCCTTGTGATTGTGTCGCCAGGTCAGGAAACAGTAGCAGCGGTGGTGGCGACGCGGGTATTAAGGGGTTACTACAAGTACCGCCCACCAGCTCCAATCGCCACCACGATCAGGCCCAGAATCAGGTTGGTGCCCACCAGCTTGCGAATCTGCCCCACCTGGCGGCCACCTTCCTGAGGATCCTGATTAGCGACCGCCTGCCTCAGGCGCCGGAAGGGAGCGAAGTAAACGTGAGCATAGAGCAGGACCATCACAATCCCGAGCGCTTGCATCAGGTGGATATGCCAGCCTGAGCCGGCCATACCGCCGAACACGCTGAAGATCATCCAGTAACCGGTCACCAGCAGCAGAATCACCGCTGCCCATACCCACCGGAAAAACCGGGACAGGGTTGCACACCAGAGCGCACCCCGCTGTGAGGCATCAACCACCTCGACCACCGCAGGGCGCATAGCCATGTAGGCGAAAAACATACCACCGACCCAGACCACGGCGGAGAGAACATGCAATGCGATGGCCAGACTCATAGGGCGACTCCTGGATCAGAAAGTTGAGTGGGCATAAGGTTAACGACTCGAAAGCCCTGTAACACGACTTGCTCAGGCCTGGCTTTCAAAACCCGGCTCAAATCGCTCCCGCAGCCAGGCCTTGATGTCATCAGACTCGTACAGCCACCGTTCACTGCCATCCTCCTGACAAATCTTCAGGCAAGGCACTTTGACCTGACCACCGCCAGCCTCCAGCGCGGCACGATGCTGCGGGTCGTGCTGGGCATCGCGGGTTTCAATGTTCAGCCCCAGCCGGGCGATTTCCTTACGCACCTTGATGCAGAATGGGCAAGCTTTGAACTGGTACAGGGCAAGGTTTTTGCTGGCCTCGTCAACGCTGGCTTGCAGTTCAGCACTGCGAGTTACGCCCTTGGGCGTGCTGAGCTTTTCGCTGAGCAGCATGAACGGCGTCAGGACAAGACGCAGGGCGCGGAAAAAATAACGAATAATGATTCTCATGGGTAACACTCAGATTCCGGATTAAAGGTAACCTACCGGGTGCCGGCACTTTGGCTTGATTTGCGAACTATAAATTCGGGGAAGAGGATACCATTTCCCCGGTTGACCCGGTAATGCCCACTGAGTAGAACGAAAGTTTCCCAGGATGACTGTTTCTCTGGCATTGCCGGGGCAGCCCCTTATCCTACCAAGTAAACCGGGACTGCCAACTACGTTACACACAAAAGCTGTGGATAACTTTGTTGGGAACCTCGGGTTAACCACCTCTAAGCCTTGAGCAGCAAGGGTTCGCGGAAACTGGTTCAAAAATGGGCAATGCGGGGATGCTACATGAACGTGAGGGACGCCTTTCACTTCGTCTCTCCCGGAAAATACGCTCACCTCAGCTGGCTGTCCTTACTGCCCCGCCGATTAACCCCCCGAGACGTCGACTGTTGCTTTTCAAGCGCAGACTGACAGGCAAAGACGGTGCGTTCTGCCTGTACGGGCCGTTCAAGCATAAGGGCGGTTACACCAGCGAGAGCAACAAGGCGTTTGATCAGTCGCTGAAATCCCAAGCACCCCACATGGGCATCCGAGATATTGAAGCCCTGTCTGAGCTGGCCAAGGCCGTTGGCCTGCAACACCAGGACGATGTTGCAATGCCCGCCAATAACGAGCTTCTGGTGTTTGTTCGGGGCATCTGCGAGCCGTAGCCAATCCGCACAGCGAGATTTGGGTCCTGCCACGAGTACAGAGAGGGCTCAGCACTCGATCAAAAGCCCATACGGCCGTTCCAGGGCTGCCCGCACCTCGCCGATTGAAAACACCCGGGCGAATTCCGCAAATCGCCGCCCCTCAAACCATAACTGCACTACTGGCAGCGAGAAAATACCCTGAGCCGCACACAGCGCACCGGCTGTTGCCTGGCAATCAATGTAGGCAGTAACCAGCTTCGGGAATTTTTCACTGGAAAGGCGCTCCAGTTGGGGTTTGATAGCCTGGCAGACGCCACAACTTGCCCCTCCATACAGCAGCAACACCACAGGGTTGGACTGCAGCAATGTTGAGAGCTCGTCGTCCGAGCAGACGTTTTGCATCATCAAAACCTTAGAAGCATAAACGGCCTGATCTCCAGGGCCTGCCTGACGAACTCGGCGCCCGGCCACAGTAACAACCAGCAAAGCACTGCGAGATTGAGGACGACATTGAACCAGAAAGACACCTGGTACGAGGTCTTTCTGGTTTTATGGCGAAAGAATTGCTGGCCCACCAGTGCCCCCGGCCAGCCGCACAGGAGTTCAAACAGATGCAACCGCCCCTCGGGGACACGCCTCCTGCCGCTCTCAGCTGCCCCCTTATCGACGGCATACATCAAGAAGGTCGCTACACTCATTACGCCATAGGCCGCCGGCAACAGCACTGGCACATAACCCTGAACGTACAACACAGAAACCGCCCCTGCGACTGCAGCGGCAATCAACAGAGCAAACCAAACGCCCGTGGCGACCGCTGCGCTGTGTCTCGCCACGCCAGCGTACTGGAAACTGGACGCCCTCAGCCGCCCCTTCTCATCTTTCGTCTGTGCGTAGACCACCTGGCGGCTGGCCGAGGGCCTGCCCCGCCCCTGATAGGCGCTGATGTGGGCAAACAGACGCTCGCCACCGTTCTCTGGCGTGATAAAACCGAAACCCTTGGCGTCGTTCCATGAGGTGAGTAAGCCTTTTTGATTCACGTGGTGCTTCCTTGATTAGTCTTTTCCGATTTTCCCTATATCACTGTTTCCGCAAGCGTGCTAAAAGATTGCGCCCGGCCGTCGCCAGGGTATTCTCTCCTTCAGGATATCAGCATGTCAGATAAATTTTTCTATAAAGGTCGGCAAGACGCCCGCCAGCACCACACGGCTTACGGCGGCTTTCAGACCAACGCCAGCCAAAAGAGCGGCAGCAAGAAGTACCCGCTAACGCTGGTGGTTACCAGTGAAGCGCGCAAGAAAGAAGTTGAGGCTCAAGTGGCTGCGGCGAAACTTCACGCGACGATCTCCGTTGATACCCGCGAGGGCGCCGTTGAATCCGTCAACGAGCTCACGGCTATCCTGAACAAAACGGGAACGGTCACCACAGCAAAATCCCCCTCCCGCAACGACGCCTGCACTTGCGGTAGTGGACTCAAATTCAAGAAATGCTGCGGCTGAGAATAACCGGGGCGTAGGGAGCACGATTATGATTGTATGCGGTGTAGAACTGACCGGCAGCGACGCGGTGATGTGCATGCTGAACATGGACAGGGGCCAATTCAACCTGCCCGACTGCAAAGTACGCAAACTGTCGCTACCGAAAAACCACAGCCGGGAAGACCTGAAGACATTCCAAGCCACCTTTGCGGAGTTGATGGCCGAATACGAAGTGGCCACGGTCGCGATAAAAGAGCGGATGCAAAAAGGCAAGTTTGCCGGTGGCGCCATCAGCTTCAAAATGGAAACCGCCATCCAGTTGATTGCCGACTCTGAGCTAAACGTGACCCTGGTGCCCCCGGCCCTGGTTAAGTCCACTCTGGCCAACAACCCCGTGCCCATCGCCTTTGCCGACACAGGCCTGAAAGCCTTCCAGGAAAATGCTTTTATTACCGCCTACGTCGCCCAACTCAACGGCACCAACAGATAGCCGAACCTCCGTAGTCACACCTGACACTCACTTCAAGCCCTCCCCACGTGCCTAATTTTCAAACCTGAATCATTAGGCACTCTCATATCAATCTGGCTCACTTTTCGGCACTATCCCGCGCCAATTTTTTATTAATTGAACGTTCAATTAAAGGATGTGACATGCGAACGATATTTCTCCTGTTGATGCTTGCGTGGGTCTCAGCTGGGACAAAGGCTTACGCCGCCGGGCAGTGCGAGCAGATACAGTTCGGCATTGTGGACTGGACAGACGTGAAAGCGACCACCGCCGTGGCGTCGGAACTGTTGCAGGCACTGGGCTACAACGTGCAGACGTCCAGCCAGTCGGTGACAGACACGTACCAGGGCATGGCCAATGGCGACATCGACGTGTTCCTGGGCAACTGGATGCCGAGTATGGCGCCCGTGGCCGATCCGCTGATCGAAGCCAACAAGATCGAGCGGCTGGGGCCTAACCTTCAGGGAGCCAAATACACGTTGGCGGTTCCACAGGCGGTCTACGAGGCAGGCGTTAAAAGCTTTTCCGACATCGCCCGATTCAAAGACAAGTTTGATCACAGCGTGTACGGCCTGGAGAAAGGTAACGATGGTAATCAGCTCATCCTCGATATGATCGAAACCAACGCCTTTGGCCTGGGCGAATTTAACCTGGTTGAGACCTCCGAGCGAATCATGCTGGCCCAGGTGAATGGCAAGATTCGCGACAAGGAATGGATTGTGTTCCTGGCGTGGGCACCTCACCCCATGAACGAGCGGTTTGATATTGTCTACCTCGATGGCGGCGATGAGTACTTCGGCCCGAACAAGGGCGGCGCTACGGTCTACACCAACACCCGCGCCGGATTCAGCGAAGACTGCTCGAATGTGGCTCAGCTTCTGGAGAACCTGGAATTCTCACTGGCGATGGAAGGCCAGGTAATGGACATGATCCTGAACCAGCTTGTGCCGCAGGAAAGGGCCGCTCGCCACTGGATGCACCAGAACCCCGACACTGTTGAAACCTGGCTGGAAGGCGTGACGCATCGCGACGGGAGCCCAGCCGATGCCAACGCCATCGCGCAATCCATGAAATTGACCGTGAATAACTGAGTGTTGCAGTAAGACGACAAAAGCCCCCTGCTGGGGGCTTTTGTGTTCATAGTGACTCGCAAGTAAACTCGTTCGTTAACCGAAATGAGAGCCAAAGTTCACATGGCAAAACCCAAACGCATCTACCTGGCCGGCCCGGAAGTGTTTTTCCCACACGAAGAACACAACGCCATCGTCGCCGAGAAAAAGCGCCTGCTGCGCGAAGCCGGCTGTGAAGGCATAGACCCACTGGACACCGCCCTGACGTTTTCCGAACGCGACGCCAAACCCACGCGCGGCCACCGAATCTACCAGGCCAACCGCGAACTGATGGACAGTTGCGACGCCATCATTGCCAACCTCACCCCCTTCCGCGGCATCAGTGCGGACCCGGGCACGGTGTTCGAAGTCGGCTACATGATCGGCCAGGGCAAACCTGCGTTCGGGTTCACGATGGACCGCCGGCATTACCGTGAACGCGCGGGCGCAGCCGATCGGGATGAGCTGGGCCACAGCATTGAAGACTTCGAGATGAGCGACAACCTGATGATTGAGGGAGGCATCAGAGAGTCCGGTGGCCAGCTACTGGTTGCAGAACAGCCAGGCGAACACCGGTTTTTCTCGGCTGAATTGTTCCGCCGTTGTGTTCAGGCGCTGATAGGCCATAGGCACTCCAGATAATGGTCACTGTCGAGCGCCGAGTTCTGCCCGAGTAATCTGATATATTGCCGAACTCACGGACTCCAGAAACGCTGAAAACTCAGACGCGTTAAGGCCGGGCCAAATGTCTGGCCCGGCCTTTTCCATCAGTTGATGGTTACCTGCTGGCGAGCTCCTACCAGGTAGTAACTACCACCTTCGGTGAGGGTGTACTCATACAGAGGAACAACAACTGCACTGCCCGGGGCTTCAAACACCACCGAACCGCTCGTGTTCGCATAAGAAACCGTGCTTTCCAGAACCAGGAAGTCGGAAGCAGCCGCTGTCATGTTGTTACCAACCTGAGTTGTGACTGTGAGATCCGCCAACAGGGCAGAATTTGCCGCAACTACCAGATCAGATTTAACCGGCTCAACCGTAACCGGATAGTCACTGAACCACTGGGCATAGTCCGTCGTCAGCCCGTGCGTGCCGGCCAGATAGTATTTTTCTGCGTCAGCCAGATTACGGAACGTCCACGGCCAGAAAGTGGTGCCGCGATGTTTTGCTGCTTCCATCACTTCCGGAGCGAGGCTACCGTAGGACGGATTGAACGTGGACGAATACTGCTGAGTGGCGTTGAGAATCGTCCGCAGGTTCTTTTCCATATTGCTGTCTGAGCTGAAGCCTGTCAGGAAACCGCCAGACACACCGGGCATGACTTCCTGCAACTTAAGCAGTTGGTCAGAGTTGAAGGAAATAACAATCACCTGATCGTGAACACCATGGCGTTCAATGGCCGCTTTCAGGTGCTCAACGATTTCAGGCTTGCCGCTCTTGATCTCAACAAAGTGAACCGCACGCTTACCTTTCAATGCCGTAAAGAACTCATCCATGGTTGGCACAGAGTGGCCACCATCAACAGTAAGGGCCTTGAGCTCTGCCAGCGATTTCTCTTCAACTGCACCGGTGCCATCGGTGGTGCGATCGACAGTGCCGTCGTGCATCACCACAACCTGGTTATCGGTGGTCAGATAGATGTCCGACTCAACGGCGTCTGCACCCAGCTCAACCGCTTTCAGAGCGCCCGCAACGGTATTCTCGCTCACCTGGGAAGGAACGCCACGGTGGCCAACAACCAGCGGTTTTCTCAACAGAGTGTTCTCCGGCAACGCGGTGAAGAACGCAAGCGCCTGGTCCGGGTCCGTCGTCAGAAGGCCATTAACACCCGCCGTCAGAGCATCAACCGTTTGCACATATTCCGGTTGCTCCAGCTGCCCCCAGACGGAGATCAGGCGGTTCTGGATATACTGGACAGACGTTTTGTCCAGCAAGCTTTCCGGCAGAATCGCAATCTTGGCTTTTGACTGATTGGTAGTCTGTACAATGCGCAATAAATCAGCCGGTCCAGCCACCAGGTTCGCATGAGTAAAATCCACGGCAGCCCGAACAAACGGCATTTTTTCCCGCGCGTCTTTCAGCAACTCCTGGTTGTCTGACACCAGTGTCAGGTCGAAGAACTGATGACGTTCAACCACGGGCTTCAGAGCGTCAACGGCAGCCTGGCTGGTTACATACAACATCGGCATAGCGGTGAACTCACCGGCATCCAGCATTTGGTCCAGGTACCCCAGGCTTCCACCATTCTGTCCAGACAACATCAACTGGTCATCCAGCTTAAGGAAAACTGAATTTGCGGGCGACGCCGTCAGATCGCCGGCGACCGGTGAAAGGTTGGTGATGCTCGGAGCCATAGACGCACCGGTCTCCGGCTCAGCCACACTCACCATCGGAGGTAATGGCGGCAACGCCTTCAGCTGTTCCGTAACGGTAACGCCCTCAACCCGCAACAGGCTGCCCGCCGCCTGAAAGCCAACACCGCCCTGTGAGAAATCGCTGTCTAGCACAGAGTCTTGAAGCAGGGTGCCGTTGAGGTACTGTTGAACGCGATCACCGTGAACCACGATGGTTGCAGTATAAAGCTTGGCAGGGTCAATCACTTCCGAGAACCCGGCCTTGTCAACAATGCTCCACTGGCCGGTGTTTCGGAACGCATGCTCCGTCCCGTTGGCGGCCGTCGCGTTCTGGCGAATGGCCATTTGGTAGTAGGGTTCTACTCCCAGACCGGTCCGATATTGCATGCCGACCCAACGAGAAGTAGTGTTCGCCTCTGCAATGGTGAAAGACACTTCAATACGATAGTTTCCCTGGTCCTGCAGGAACTCGGGCAAACGCACGGCCACCGGCGTGTAATTGTTACCGCGGCCATCAACGAACAAGCTTCCCTCTTTTGTGTAGAAAAGCTCTTCCGCGCCATCCATCACCATCCAGCCTTCAGGGAGCTTACCCTCAGCAATGGCTTCGAAGTCTTCATCCAGAAGAATGTTGGGTTCGGGCTCGGGCTCAGGATCTGGATCTGGATCCGGTTCAGGATTCGTTACTGGCGGTATTTTATTATCATCACTGCTGTCAGAATCGTCGCTACACCCTGCCATCCCGGTAATGGCCACAAGCATTAACGCTAGAAGGATTACCCTGCTCATCAAGCACTCTCCATATCGGCTTCGAAATGAGCAGGCAGAATAAGCCGCGAAGATGACCCAGCCGTTTCAGAAATAAAACACTCGACTGGCAGCTCGAAACCAACCCACAAACTCCCTTGCAGCCTCCTGGATCTCGTTGATCAACCAAACCCAAAACGTCGGGTCGGATAATGATATGCTCCTCCAACCTTCTTCAAGAAACAGGTTCGGCCCGGATCATGATCAAAGCCTTTGCCGTTTCCAACTATCGCAGCCTCAGAGACGTGGTCGCGCCGCTGGCGGGCCTGAACGTTGTTACCGGTCCAAACGGCTGTGGCAAATCAAACCTCTATAAATCGTTGCGCCTGCTGGCGGAAACGGCAAAAGGCAACCTGATTTCCTCCCTGGCGGAAGAAGGCGGCCTGGACTACACCTTCTGGGCAGGGCCCGGCGAGTTCTCAAGGGAGATGCGGGACGGCTCAGCGCCCGTTCAGGGGACCGCCGGGAACACCCCATCCCGCCTACGGCTGGGGTTTGCCGGCGAAGAATTCGGCTACGCGATTTCTCTTGGGATTCCGGCCTCTACGGGGTTTGCAGGTTATCAGGAACCCAGCATGTTTCAGCTCGACCCTGAAATAAAACGCGAATGTATCTGGGTGGGTGATGTCTGCCGCCCAAGCAGTTGTCTGATTGATCGCGTCGGGCCGGTTGTCAAAGTACGTTCAGGGCGGAAATGGGAGGTCTACGACACCCGGCTAAACACCTATGAGAGCATTCTGAGCGAGATCAGTGATCCTGTGGCTGTGCCTGAAGTCCATGCCGTCCGGCAGGCCATCAGGCAGTGGCGCTTTTACGATCAGTTCCGCACCGATCAACACTCCAGCATCCGCACCCCGCAAATCGGAACCCGTACACCGGTGCTGGACCACAATGGCCATAACCTGGTTGCAGCCCTGCGTACCATTCACGAAATCGGCGACCGGGAGGGCCTGCACAGCGCTATTGAAGATGCCTTTCCCGGAGCGAGGCTCGGGTTCAGCACAGACGCAGGTAACCGTTTCGTCCTGGAATTTGAGCAGGCCGGCCTGCTCCGCCCCCTGAATCAGGCCGAGCTTTCTGATGGCACCCTTCGCTACCTGCTGTTGGTTGCCGCGCTGCTCACACCCCGCCCGCCATCACTACTGGTGCTGAACGAACCAGAAACAAGCCTGCATCCCGACTTGCTTCCGGCCCTCGGCCGACTGATCATTCGCGCCTCGCGGGAAACCCAGGTGTGGGTTGTTTCCCATGCCCCTCGACTGGTAGCCGCTCTGGAAGCAGACAACGATTGCCATTCCATTGCACTGAACAAAGAGCTGGGTGAAACCCGCATTCTTGGCCAGGGGCTTCTGGACGCGCCCCCCTGGAACTGGATGGATTGACTATTCAGCAGTCACCAGGCTCCGGACATCACGTCCTGCAGGTTACACATCAATTCCTCCAGCGGTGATATCCACAACGCGCCCTCTACGCCCGGAAACACACAAGCGTCTCAGCAGTTACCCTTTTTCGCCTGGCCTGGTGGGCAGAAATGGCCGCGAGACTTCCGGTAAGACCCGCGATCATCGTCATACCGACGGCGATCATAATCATAATCGCGATCGTGTTCCCTTTGGTCCCGGGTGGTCACGGCCGTTCCCGCTGCCGCACCGACAGCCCCGCCAAGAATCGCTCCGTCTCTGCCACCCACCTCGTTGCCGATGGCGGCCCCCAGTGCGCCGCCAATACCTCCACCCAGCGCGGCGTCGGCGGTATCACCCGCAACGGCACCCAACGAGGTGGCACTCAGAGACAGAAAAACGAGCAGTGATTTCATATTCATGATGTAAATCCCATGGTTCAGGTGGTCTGACTTGTCCTGTATCGCCGGTGGGAGAGCCTGTTCTCAGCGCCCCACCAGGCACCTGTCAGTTTTGAACCATTCGAGAATAACAGAATCACACGAGACACCACCTCTTACATTTTATTTATACTTCAACAGGTTACGAAGCCTTAACAACTGGCTTCCGGGTTCGGATGCACGATCAACGGCTAGACTGGGCAGACAGGAGGCGGCATTCTATTAGGCTCCGGCACCTAAAGACGCCCGGACCAACCACAACAGAGTGAAGAACTCACTCACCCCTCTGAACCGAATCGATGGAGTCTCGTAAGACCCATGAGAATTGCCGTATTTTGTGGTTCAAGCATTGGTGAAAACCCGGAATTCGCCCAGGCAACCCGTGCTCTGGGGCACTACCTGGCAATGAACGGAGTGGATCTGGTGTACGGCGGTGGCAACGTCGGCCTGATGGGCGTGGTCGCAGACGCCTTTCTGGAAAAGGGCGCTCAAGTGTACGGAGTGATTCCCGAGTACCTGAAAGACCGGGAGCTGGCCCATCAAGGCCTCACCGAGCTGAAAATTGTTGCCGATATGCACGAACGAAAAGCCGCCATGGCCCGAATGGCCGATGCCTTTGTGGCTCTGCCCGGCGGCGTCGGTACCCTGGAAGAAATCTTCGAAGCCTGGACCTGGGCTCAACTCGGCTATCACGCAAAACCCTGCGCCTTTTACAACGTCCACGGTTTCTACGATAAATTGTTCGAGATGATCTCGAACATGACCGATTCCGGCTTCCTGAAACCGCACCATGCCGAGATGATTATCCACACGGATAACGAAGCGCAACTGCTCTCGGCCATCCAGTCCTACCAAACGCCCAAACTGAAGTGGAGCTGAACCGGCGGGCCGAACCAAACCCCGGAAGACCGGTACGACCGTCGGCCTGATTCCTGACCCGCTTTATCACGAACTTTACCCACAAAACCTGTGGATAACTGTGTTGGAAACCTCGGATTAAGCGCCCGGAAGCCCCGCAGCAAAAGGGCTCGGGAAAATTGATGCTAAAACGGGCAATCTCGTTACCATCCACCTGCCATAGCGTTCTCCGATCATCAATTCAATTGATTCAGCCTAGGACACAAGAGGGTAAGCCGCCCTCACCTGCCCCATCGCAACCCTGGCATCTTCCGGTTTCAAACCCTGCTTTCGCAACTGCGGCATCACCATCGCGCCCACAGCCTTACACCGAGGTTGATCAATGCCGTACTTTTGGAACACATCAGCAATGGCCTGCGGTTGGGCATCCGGATTGGCTTTCAGCAGGTTGCCGATGTCAATGGCGCAGGCCTGCTCTTCAGGTGCGGTATTTTGTTTACTCCGCCAGATCAGGACAGCCACGATGGTGGCGAAAACACCGATGATCAGAAACTTCATGGCAAGGCACCTTTGTCCGGGTTTTCCCTAGCGAATACCCTGCGATTGCAGCCACTGACTGATCTGGGCCTGATTCATGGCGCCACTCTGGCGCGCCACCTCCCGGCCGTTCTGGAACAGAATCAGGGTCGGTATGCTGCGAATCGCAAACTGACCGGCCGGCCCGGGGGCTTGTTCCGTATTCAGCTTGGCAAAGCGCACTTTCCCGCGCCAGGCCTTCGCGGCCTGCTCGAACTGGGGCGCCATCATTTTGCACGGGCCACACCAGCTGGCCCAGAAATCCACTAACACGGGCAGATCGCTACGCCCGGTATGGGTAGTAAAGGTCTGCTCCGTTAGCTCCAGAACCTGATCCGGCCAAAGCGGTTGTTTGCAGGCGCCACAATTGCCGCCGGAAGACAACTTGTCGGCCGGTACGCGATTCACTTTGTAGCAATGGGGACATACCAGGTGTCGAACGTCAGTCATGATGAACAGGCCTCTGATTGGCTGATGGTAGAAATAATCAGGGCAGGAGAAGAGAAATCAAGCGGCACGAAAAATCGCATCTCACGAACACGCATCAACCGCTTTCCGCTACCATCAAAGTAAGTCGGTGTCAGAGGCTCAAGCGCCATGGGACTGTCGATAAAACAGTCGGAATTTACAGCCCCCGCGCCAAGCGGTCTCAATGTGTTTCGGTTTTCCGAAGTTTTTTTATAGGAATGCGCCCCAAACTATTAGGTTGCATTTCAAATAAACCATCAGAGGGAATCTTGATGACACAGATTATCGAACAGTTTCTCGAAGTTTCGAGCACTTACCTGCTATCACCCTGCGACAGTGACTGCTGCCACAAATCCGCCGCCTGATCTGGCTGCCCCTGAAACCACAGGGTAATGCCAGGCAACGGCCAGAGTGCTGCCCCCCTCGCTTAAAAAAGCTTATCCCCTTGTGTAACGAGTGGGTTCTCCGTAAAAAGGCATAGGAATCACAGCGGCCGACCCTCAGGCAAGGCCATCATCCATCCCAGGAGTGTTAACCGTGATTGTTCGCGAGCGCCCCGGCCCACTCCGGCTGTTGCTGGCCTGGAAAGGGTCTGTTGTCCCCCACATTCTGCCGCACATTCTGCTTACGGGAATGTTTGCAGCCGCCGTTACCTGGGTTTCGCACCACCACTACCTCGACGGCATGGTCGACTACACACTTCTGCCGTTCACGATCATGGGCATCGCCCTGTCCATCTTTTTAAGCGTGCGCAACACCGCCACCTACGACCGCTGGTGGGAAGCCAGAAAACACTGGGGGCATATGGTGTACGAATTTCGCAGCCTGGCGCGGACTGGCACCATTTACCTGAGCCCGGAGCGACGCCGGGAGCTTCTAACCCGATGCCTCGCTCACGCTCACCTGCTGCGCGGCCAATTGCGGGGAGAAGATGTACGGTCTGACCTGCCCGGGTCACTGGCGCCGGAACTCATTGACCAGGCCCTGAGCACCCGCAACCCCGCCGCCTTCATGCTGCACCGGGCCGGAGACGTACTCGCCGAAGCCCACAAGGCGGGCGATCTGGATTCTGTAGCAACCGCGGCCGTAGACCAGCACCTTCATGGCCTCGCAGGCATTCAGGCGGCCTCGGAACGCATTGCCCTCACCCCGTTGCCCTTTGCCTACACCCTGCTGGCTCACCGCACGGCGTATGTGTTCTGCTACCTGCTCCCGTTCGGGCTGGTAGGCGTCGCAGGCTGGTTTACGCCGGTGTTCACCGCCATCGTGGCCTACACGTTTTTCGGGCTGGATCGCCTGTCTGAACAGCTTGAGTTTCCCTTTGGCCGACACACCAACGACCTGCCGCTGGATGCCATCTGCCGCATTCATGAAATCAGTGTTGCCGAAGCCCTGGGCGACCCGGCACCCCAACCGCTGCAGCCGGTCAAATACCAGTTGCAGTAAGGGCCCGGCGGTTACAACGGCATGCGCCCGGTTCGCTCCAGCCGCTCGCTCACCCATTTGTGATACAGCTTTGCCAGCGCTGGCCGAATTACCGGCAAACCAATCAGCCAGGCAAGCGGTTTCAGCAGCCAGACCCGCGACATCAGCAGGATATAGGCGTCCAGTTCCCGGTGGATGTTGCCCTGGCCATCTTCCACATGGAGCTCCTGAAGCGCGGCTTTCGGGTCTATACCACGTTCCTCCAACTCCTCATCACGGCCGGTGATATCCACCCACTCCACCGATTCGCCGGTCCTGCCCGCGAGTCGTTCATAAAGCCTGCGATCCTTGACACAGCTTGGGCAGGCGCCATCGTAGAACACGCGAAGCTGATCGCCTGGTGCCGTCATCGCTATCTCCCCTGTTTGCATCGCATTCAGCTAACTACACGATAAAGCACTGCGTGGCTCCCGTTAACCCTTCGGATCTCAGGAATAACCCGCGAGAGGCTGTACCATCGCCCTGAAATTCCAGGGGCGTTGCGATCATTGTTTGGCTCGCATGCTTGAAGGTCGAGAGTCTCAGGATAGCTCATTGCTTCAAGATCAAACCGGCAGTTCAATAATCTCACCAACCACACTGTCTTTACTCACCTGCAACCGCCCTACCGTGATCGGCAGCGTAAAACGCCGGGGCCCGGCGCCACCGGGATTGAAGTAAAGCACATCGCCAATCCATTCATTGCGAGGTTTGTGGGAATGCCCGGCGATCACCACGCGGTAACGGCCTTGCGGATCGAATTCGAGGGTTTTGACGTCGTGAAGCATGTAGAAGGCATGGCCGAGGAATTGCAGATTCTGAACATCGGGGAGCATCGCTGCACGGCCTGCTGTATCGATATTGCCGCGGATAGCCACCAAGGGAGCGATGGCCTCCAGCGATTCCAAGACTTCATCCCGCCCTACGTCACCGGCATGAAGAATCAGATCCGAGCCTTCCAAAATATCCAGGGCTTCGGGACGCATTTTGCTGTGGGTGTCTGCGATTACCCCAATTTGCATGTTTACGCCTCGTTCCGGGTCTCAGTCGACCTGCCCACAGCGCCCGAGCCGGCGCGCCCCTATTCTTCGTAGTACCGCGCTACGGTCACTTACAACTCGATTAGTTCTGATGAGTCTTCTTTGGGCTGAGCTATGAATTGGACAAGCAATAATACTTTGCCCCGTCCATGAGTGAACGTTTCGCCTATCAGCAGAATGCTCTCTCGCCAAATCAAGAATCTCAGTCATTGAATTACGCAAGGGTACAGAATCAAAAATATCGGTGTCGCAGGATTGCATCGAAGATATTCCTAACGCTTGCTGCATGCTCACCATTGAAATACAGCCGAAAGCGCAATGGAAAGGGTGTCGCTGCGCCTGCGTTTATTAAGATATCACCGGCACCTATCCTATTGCTATCATTTAGATGGCCGTCAAATCAATAGTTTCACCATATAATTCTTGATAATCCTCTAGTGACTGAGAAAGAAAGCCACGTTCAAGTTCCCCACCACCAATATAGATTAGCTTCGATTTTTCAGGGAAGTAAGCATCTTTAACGTCTTTAACACTGATTTTCTCGATAGGTTTAATATCTTTCCCGTCTCTAATCTCAGTATCACTTTTGACGTGCTCCGATATAGAAATGAATGTCTGGGTATCTTCCGGCAGGTTGTTGCTAACAAATGATAAAATAGTCTTTAAATTAGTCTCATCTATATCTTCTTTGAGAATAGCGTCCAACAAAAATGGCAACCTATGTGCAACTTTTGTTTTCGCAATGATAGCATTCAATGCAAAGTGATAGGCCATAACAGTCTTATGAAGCTCGACACCTTGTCGAGGGAAAGAATTGATTGAATATAGGCTAAGATATCTAGAATCAGCTAACGGATTAAGCTTCAGCTGCGACGTATAATCAGAAAATAATATTTTAAAATCTTTTTCTTTTGCTTTCCTAGCGGAGACTGTTTCCTGCTCCGTATTCATAGAATTAATTGACGACCTAACAGCGTCTAATTCACTTTCGGAATCACCAATGTCTTTTTGCATTTTTTTGTACAATTTAACATTTGCTTTGTTATCCACCCATTGATCAAAGGTAACTCCGTCCACATTTTTGCTTAAAAGATCGCCGTAATCTTCATGAATTTCTTTTCTAAATTTTTCAATCAATTTATTTGATGAGTGTATTTGTGACTTTTTCGTTGTCAGCTTGTCAGCAATGTGTGACTCTAGCTCAACTGTATCATTGTATTTCTGATAATGACTATACAAACCCTCTAAAGAATACGTTAATACTTGAGTGCAGGCTGGGCAACGATCAACATCATTATACTTCTGTCTCTTGACATTACCCCTAGTTCTCTTAAGAATTTTATGGTGATTCTGTAATAACGAAAGCTCATTGCATAGCTTTATATATTTAATCCTTTCTTCTTCCAAGCAGCTCGACTTTTTAACGTAGTTTTCAATGTACTCTTCTGCCTTATCACCAAAGGTTTCGTCAACTAAATTTGAAAACTGGAATTCGGACTTTTTGCTATATCGATTGAGGTTTTGGATATCAGCTGTCAGCCGATCCCTTTTCCTGGCAAGCTCTCTATACTCCACCCTATCGAAGCTGTTATTTACCCCAAGATAATAATCTAGGTAATCATCCTTAAACCCTTTGTAATATTGAAGATTAGAAAATGACTCACGCAAATAAACCCAGCCTACAGACTGAGAAATATAATATGGCAAAAACATACTTTCTAGAGGGGCAGACTTAAGCTCCCCTTTTTGTTCTAAAAGCAGGGTAAAGCCGACCAAATTGCGTATGTAGTCTTTTAGCTTTACGTGCTCAACACTATTATCAGCATCTATTCCATGAAAAGGAACTACTTTTCCCTCCGGCTCTCTTATATAGATGGATTTCGACTCCCTAATAATTATGTATTCTTCTTTAAATCCATCAACAGACTTTGTGAAGTCCACTCTAAAAGTCGGATTGTAACTAAGAATTTCGGCTAAATTTTCACGAACATCATTTATACCAAAAGAAAACAACAAGCTCTGAAGTAGAGAGCTTTTCCCTGATGTATTACGCCCACTAATAATATTTACACCGGGGGAAAATTCATCAAAAAAACAGAGGTTATGCGAACCTGAGCTGACAAAAAGCCTGTTGAAAGTAATAGTTACACTCATTAGATATCCCCACCATGGCATTCTACATATGCACACAAAACAGAGAAGAAGATGTCGACATCCATTAGATTTATACTATTTCTATTTTTTATATCATATACATACTTATAAAACATGTCTTCATGATCATAAAAATCCATGGAGTAATCATTCTCCCTAATAAAGCTTTTTATTATTTGATGTTCTCTGTTTGCCATATCCTTCATTAACTCAAAGGTATTCCTGATATAGCTTTCATGGTTGTTCTGGATACCTATAGGAACTTTGAATTTACGAGACAACTCCGTTGAATAACTTCTCCATAGATTGAATGTCTTTTGTTCAGTCTCAATAACATCAATTGCTCTCTTGATCTCGCCGCCTTCAACCCTTTTACTGCTGTCAAGTAAGTTAATAATCCTACCTTGATTGTACACAGCTTCAACTTCTCTAAATAAGCTAAGAAGTAGTTCAACTGCTGCATTAGGATCTGAAACATGCGGAAAATTCCTACACATAAGTCCAACCAAAATATCTTTTTGGTCTTTTTTTCTGCGTGGCAGGTCGACCCATTCAATACGCAGATTATCGAGTTCAGGCTTGTAATATTTTATCTTTTCCTTTTTACAGAAACCTCCTACTTTCTTGTCAATCAATTTTTGAATTTCTTCAGGTATACCATCAAAACTACACTTAAAGTTCTGCTCGTTAAGGAGGTAGGTTATTTCCTTTTTCCCATCTTCCTTTTCATCTTTGCTAGGTTTATAGCTCAATTTAATATCGGTATTTGATATGAATATTAAATCATGAGTGTAGCTTTGACATTTTGGAGCTGGATCGTTTATTAGATCGTTTCCAACTTCAAGCATCTTCGCAACAGCTTCGGCAAAGCGTTCGTTTATAGTCCAGACAGCGCCTGTAAGTTTCTTAGCCTGATAAGAATGGATTTCTTCTATTTTTTCCCGGCAATCAGATCTGTAGCAGAAGAGGAAATCATCATGGTGTTCAATGCAAAGGAAGAACTCTCTCCCCTTGAAACGGTCATAATCATTAAGCAGCAAGTACAGTGCGCAATTTCGCTGAAACTCGAAGCCCAATATAGCATCCACACCTGCGTTTGCTGCCTTTTTTGTTTTGGTCAAAGCTTCACCTTTCAAAATCAGAATACTTGAAATTATTTTAGCCCTATGCACCTACTCATAACGCGTGCAGCATGCGCGCCCATGGGATGGAGCCAAAGGCGCAATGTAATGGGCGTCGTTCCGCCTGCGTTGGTTAAGCATTTTTCGGCCTGTAAGCAACGATATTGACAATACCTTTCCCTTTGTATTTGGTCATTTCAAACTCATTGTCCAGCAGCGCAATCACCTCAGGAAGTTTGGTAACACCGTAGGTTCTGGGATCAAAATCAGGTTTGGATCGTTTTACGAAACTCCCAGCAGACGCTACGTTTGCCCATCCATTATCGTCTTGATATTGCTCCCACGCTTTTCGGAGAACTGGTACCAATGCAGAGGCACCCTCGACTGCGTCCTTATTGTTTGACTCCTGAGAGACCCCTCCCGCCCCATCGGAACCAAGATTCTCTGTAAAAATGAAGTCATCACAGGCATTGCGGAAAGAGATCGGTGTCTTTTTCTCTCCGACGCCAAATACAAAAATCTCGGCTTCTCTCAACCTAGATGCTAGTTTGGTAAAGTCACTATCACTCGATACGAGTGTAAACGCATCGAATTTCTTCGAGTAAAGCAGATCCATAGCATCAATTATCATTGACGCATCAGTTGCGTTTTTTCCGGTAGTGTAAGCGAATTGTTGAATCGGTTGGATGGCGAGCTCATTCAAGGACTGCTTCCAATTTTTTAAGTAATCACTTGACCAGTCACCATACGCACGTTTGATCACGACGTGCCCATGCGCAGATATTTCGTCTAGGATGGCTTTAACTTTGGAGTATTGAGCGTTGTCCGCATCGATTAGAACAGCGATTTTTTTGTGCTCATCAAGATCTTTCATGCACGTCCTTCGATAAATGATTGTGCTTAACAGTAATTAAATAGCGCGCTTCGTTATTGCAATCATGCGAGCGTCAATAACAGCTCGGAACCGACACTCAAAACTCGAGAATTTAACCTTTTAAATCAATCCAGTACGCTACACTAACACTCTGCCCGCGCCGTAATCATTTGACAGCTTCGTTACTACAATATCGAAGCACCAACCATCCCCCGGCACTTTGGAAATGCCTTGCAGCCATAAAACTCCTTCCCAATATTCTCTCCGCGCTTCACCGTGCGCTTTACCATTTCACCCTGGCACTTCGGACACCGTGGCTCACTGCTTTTCTTCGCCGCAATTTCCTTCACATGCGCCATGTGCTGCCGGTGATTTCTGAACGTAGCCGCCAACCGCCCGGATTCAACGGCGTCCAATACCTTCTGAACCTCATCGTCCGACAGCCGATGCTCGGTTTGGGCTTTGATAAAGCGGACATACCCACCACCGTGGGTCACGTTCTCTGGCATGGGCGTTTTAAATGTTGAATCCCCCACAAAGACCACTACCGAAAACACTTGCTCATCACTCAGGCCCAGCAGGCTTTGAAGTGTCTTAACGTGTTTGTAGTTCTGGTGCAGCGGGTTCTGGAATTTCTGCGAGTGCTTGAAGATCTTCTGCGTCCAATACCGCTGTTTTGCGTTACCGAAGATCCAGCCCTTCATGTTCTTTGTTTCCACCACAAACACGCCATACCGGGAGACGATGATGTGGTCGATCTGAGTGGTGCCGTCTTCGGTGGGCAAGGTGACGTTTTTTATGAGGTGGTAGCGGGTTTTGTCGAGAAACAGCTTTGCGGCGAGGTTTACCATGGCTTCGCCGGCTTTGCCTTTGAACCAGGGTGTTCTCAGAATGGGTAACAGGATGAACAGCGGTACGAAATACCAGACTTGATTCGGTAGAGAGTTCAGGAGGGTGTTGAATAGCTGGCCGAAGTCCATCGGTTTTCCTTAACAGCTGCCAATCCGTTTCTTTTAACTACACACTAACCTACTCTTCAGTAAACTTCCCATACCGTCAAGGTCAAATTTTGTAAACCATATACTGAAAAAGCCGCGCGGTTTCCCGGGCGGCTTTTTCGTTTCTCAAAAGACTACGGAATTAGGCAGCCGCCAGGTACGCTCCCGCCACAGCCAGCACTCCCCCAATCCCCCGACTAAACCGGCTATCCGTCTTCAGCATCAAACTACCCAGCCCACGGCCAACCAGCGTGATGGCCAGGGTGGCGATGGAGAAACCGGCCAGGTAGGCCGCCAACGTAGCGCCTTCCGGCATTTCCGCACCATGGGCGAAGCCATGGAACAGCATGAACGCGCCAACCAGAGTGCCACCCACGGCGGTGGGCAGTTTGGCCAGGGTGGCGATGAGGATGCCCGCCACCAATACCGAGAAGGTGATGCCGGTTTCCACGCCCGGCAGGCTCAGGCCGCCCCAGGCCAGGGCTGCGCCGAATACCATGCCGCCGATGACGAAGGCGGGGGTGGCGTTTTTCATGTGCTTACTCTGGCGCACGCTCCAGAAGCCAATGGCGGCCATGGCCAGCAGGTGGTCCAGGCCCAGCATGGGGTGCAGCAGGCCGCTGCTGAAGCCGCCTTCGGTGTGGCCGGGGTGGGCCATGGCGGTGGCGGAGGCGGTCAGCAGCGCGGCGGCACTGAGCAATTTCGTTACAAATTTCATATCAATTCTCCCAATTCGTGTATGCGGTATCTCGAAATTCACTATGTTGCACGAGCCTCAGGCGGTCTCAGCAGTCTTGTATGGGCGTCGCTCCGGCAGCATGCCGCGCTCCAGAATGAAGCTGATGATGGTGTCCAGCCCTACCCCGTCGTACAGGTTGGTGAACACGAAGGGGCGTTCGCCACGCATTTTTTTGCTGTCCCGTTCCATTACCTCCAGGGAGGCGTGTACCTGTTCGGCAATGTCGATCTTGTTGATGATCAGCAGGTCGGATTTGGTGATTCCGGGGCCACCTTTACGGGGGATCTTGTCGCCGGCGGACACGTCGATCACGTACAGGGTGAGGTCGCTCAGCTCCGGACTGAAGGTGGCGGATAGGTTGTCGCCGCCGGATTCCACCAGCACCAACTCCAGATCCGGATGGCGGCGCTGGAGGTCGTCAATGGCCGCCAGGTTCATAGAGGCATCCTCGCGAATAGCCGTGTGCGGGCAACCACCAGTTTCCACGCCCAGGATGCGGTCTGCGGCCAGGGCTTCGTGGCGCAGCAGGAAGTCGGCGTCTTCCCGGGTGTAGATGTCGTTGGTGACCACGGCGATGTCGTAGTGGTCCCGCAGGGCGGTGCATAGCTGGCGTAGCAATGCGGTTTTACCAGACCCGACCGGGCCGCCGACGCCTACTCTCAGACAATGTGTCATGGCTGTATCTCCTTGATGTTTTTATTCAGCTTCTGAAAAGCCGTGAATACTGGGTTTCATGCAGGGCACTGCCGAGCGCGAGGCCCGGCAGGATGGGCCCGAGTTCGTGGTCTTGCCGTGCCAGCGCCTGGTCGGTGGCAATCACCAGGGCCGGGCGCAGTTGTTCGATAATCCGTTGGGCGGCGGTGTGGCCCAGGGGCAAGGCTTTGCAGGCCACCGCCAGCTGGTTTTCCAGCCAGGCCCAGGCAAAGCCCAGCAGGGTTTGCCGCACCGGCACCCGGCGTACCTGGGCGGCCCAGGCAAACAGGGTGATGTAGCCGGGCTCGGCCGGAATCAGGATTCTCTCCGGCAGCAGGTTGAGGTTGCCCAGCAGGGTTTTAAGGGCACCGCCCAGGCGAGTGTCTTCGTCGCTCAGTTCTGCGGTTTCCCGGGTGGCGTGCAGCCACTGGTTCCAGTGCGCGATGGTGGCGCCGTTGTCGTTCGCCCAGGCGGTTCGCAGCCGGGCCAGTAATGGCAGTTCACACCGGCTCAGGCCGTCTTCCAGTACGCCTTCAATCCACCGGGCCAGTTCCGCTTCGTTGTTCACCCAACCCAGCTCAAAGGCACTTTCCAGGCCCTGGGACCAGGCAAAGGCGCCGATGGGCAAAGCCGGGCTGACCAGCTGCATCAGCCCCAGCAAAGCCAGGTCGCCGCCGGGCTCGCTCTCACCCGCCATGGCTGCTGGCTCAGTGGGTGTGCTTGTGGCCGTGAGCATGGGTATGTCCAGCAGCGTGAGTGTGGTCATGGCTTTTACCGTGCAAGTGCTCATGAGAGTCCGCGTGGGAATGGCCATGGCTATGACCGTGCGAATGGCCCTGGCCGGCCTGGTTGTAGGCTCCGGGTTCCGGGTCGAAGGTGGCGGTGTGGTGCACTACGGTGGCGCCCAGGCGTTCGGCCAGCTCTTCCAATACGTGATCGGGCGGAAAGCGCACGAAGGCGCCCTGCTCGTCTTCACCGATCGCCAGGGTGACGTGGCGGTTGCCCAGGTGGTAACACAAGCGGGCCAGCGGCAGGCCGGTTTCTACGCGGGCGGTGACCACACGCTCCTCGGCAGCGCGAATGCGGATGATCTCGCCGGATTTCGCTTCCAGCAGGTCGCCATCTCTCAGCACCGGGCCCCGGTCCAGAAACAGGCCCACGTCCAGGTTAGTTTCGGTGGTGGCCCGCAGGCGGCCGCGAATGCGCAGTTCGTAGGGCAGCACCAGGTTGTCGTGGATTTCGCTGGCGTCTACTTGGGTAATGCGTTTTATCAGTTCCAACATCCGTTCGTTCCTCTCCCAGCCTTGAGCTGTCTTGCTTAAAAATCAGCCTTAGGCTGTATTGATTAAAAAAGGTGGTAGCGCTGGGCCAGGGGCAGTTCGGTCGCTGGCTCGCAGGTGAGCAATTCGCCATCGGCGTGCACTTCGTAGGTTTGCGGGTCTACGGTCAGGTGCGGGCAGGCGTCGTTCAGTTTCATGTGCTGCTTGCGCACGTCCCGCACGCCTTTGCAGGCGGAGAGCGGGCTGTCCAGCCCCAGTTCTTTGCCAATATTGGCGTCCAGCGCAGCCTGGCTGACAAAACTCAGGCGCGTGGCACTGGCGGCTTTGCCGAAAGCGCCAAACATGGGGCGATAGTGCACCGGCTGCGGCGTGGGGATGGAGGCATTCGGGTCGCCCATGGGGGCAGCGGCAATCATGCCGCCCTTGAGGATGCAGGCGGGCTTCACACCAAAGAACGCGGGGCTCCAGAGCACCAGATCCGCCAGCTTGCCCACTTCCACTGAGCCCACCTCATGGGCGATGCCGTGGGTAATGGCGGAGTTGATGGTGTACTTGGCGATGTAGCGTTTGGCGCGGAAGTTGTCCGCGCCGCGTTCCTGGTCTTCCGGCAGCAGGCCGCGCTGCACTTTCATTTTGTGGGCGGTTTGCCAGGTTCGGCAGATTACCTCGCCTACCCGGCCCATTGCCTGGGAATCCGAGGAGATCATGGAGATCACGCCCATGTCGTGCAGGATGTCTTCCGCCGCGATGGTTTCCCGGCGGATCCGGGAATCGGCAAAGGCCACGTCTTCCGGGATGTTCGGGTCCAGGTGGTGGCATACCATCAGCATGTCCAGGTGCTCATCCACGGTGTTCACCGTGTAGGGCCGCGTGGGGTTAGTGGACGACGGCAGTACATAGTCCTTAGAGCAGGCGGTGATGATGTCCGGAGCGTGGCCACCGCCGGCACCTTCGGTATGAAAGGTGTGAATGCAACGACCCTTGAAGGCGGCCAGGGTGTCTTCCACAAAGCCGGATTCGTTCAGGGTGTCGGTGTGGATGGCCACCTGGATGTCGTACTGGTCGGCCACGGTCAGGCAGTTGTCGATGCTGGCCGGGGTGGTGCCCCAGTCTTCGTGCAGTTTAAGGCCGATCACGCCGGCTTTTACCTGCAACTCCAGCGCTTCCGGCAGGCTGGCGTTGCCTTTGCCCAGGAAGCCGATGTTCATGGGCAGGCTGTCCACGGCCTGCAGCATCTTGCCGATGTGCCAGGGGCCGGGCGTGCAGGTGGTGGCGTTGGTGCCGGTGGCCGGGCCGGTGCCACCGCCGAGCATGGTGGTCACGCCGCTCATCAGGGCTTCTTCTACCTGCTGGGGGCAGATGAAGTGGATGTGGGGGTCGATGCCGCCGGCGGTGAGGATCTTGCCTTCGCCGGCGATGATTTCGGTGCCGGGGCCGATGACGATGGTGACGTCTGGCTGGGTGTCCGGGTTGCCGGCTTTGCCGATGGCGGCGATGCGGCCTTTCTGGATGCCTACATCGGCTTTGACGATGCCCCACCAGTCGAGGATGAGGGCGTTGGTGATGACGGTGTCCATCACCGCGCCGTCGCAGCGCTGGCTCTGGCCCATGCCGTCGCGGATGACTTTACCGCCGCCGAATTTCACTTCGTCGCCGTAGTGGGTGTGGTCTTCTTCTACTTCTATCCACAACTCGGTGTCGCCCAGGCGGACGCGATCCCCTACGGTGGGGCCATACATGTCGGCGTAGGCTTGTCTGCTGATTTTCATTTTGTGTCCTCCAACGGGCCCATCACTTCCGCCCGGAAGCCATAGATTTCGCGCGTTCCGGCAAACGGAATCAGCGTTACAGACCGGGTCTGGCCGGGTTCAAAGCGAATGGCGGTGCCGGCGGCCACGTCCAGGCGGTAGCCGCGAGTCTTGACGCGGTCGAAGTCCAGGGCGGGGTTGGCTTCGGCAAAGTGGTAGTGGGAGCCGATCTGCACCGGGCGGTCGCCGGTGTTGCCGACGTCCAGCTGGATGCGTTCGCGGCCGGCGCAGAGTTCGATGTCGCCGTCTTTGAGTTGGTATTCACCGGGGATCATGTGTCTGCTCCTTAGACGATGGGGTTGTGGACGGTGACCAGCTTGGTGCCATCCGGGAAGGTGGCTTCCACCTGGACTTCGTGCACCATGTCGGCGACGCCGTCCATCACGTCTTCGCGGGTGAGGATTTCGGTGCCGGCGCTCATCAGTTCGGCCACGGTGCGGCCTTCTCGGGCGCCTTCCATGATTTCGGCGCTGATCAGGGCCACCGCTTCGGGGTAGTTCAGTTTCAGGCCTTTGGCTTTGCGGCGCTCGGCCAGCAGGGCGGCGGTGAACAGCAGCAGCTTGTCTTTGTCTCTGGGGGTGAGTTCCATGGATGACTCCGTTGTCTCTTATGCGTCAGGTAAGCCAGATTCTGGGTGTGTGGGCCGGTACGCCGGCGAGCATGGGGCGCAGCAGGTGCCAGGCCTGTTCGCACAGGGCCCAGGCTTCGTTGCGTTCGGTGCCCAGGTAGCGCAGGAGCAGCACGCCCCGGCGCCGGGTCACGGCCCAGCGGTTGTGGTCTGGTAACTGTGCTCTCAGCACGTCGATGGCGGCGGCTTCGTCGTCCAGCCCGACCGCCCAGAGCGTGGCCTGCACAGTGGCGCCACCCTGGCCCCAGGGGCCGTTGAACCGGCGGTGTTTCGGGTTCAGCAGCTGGCGCTCCAGCCACAGCGGCTGGCCGTCCAGGCTTAAGTGGAAACGCTGTTCCAGTTCGCCGGTGGCAAACGGCAGGTCGCTGGCCGGGCGGCCCAGTGCAAGCACTTCCCAGCCCAGAGTTCGAGCGCCGGCTGCCAGTTCAATGGTGGTGGTTTGCAAACCACGGGAGCCGTCGAAGGCGATGGTTTCCTGGGGCAGGTATTCCAGAATCGCGTCTTTGGCTACCAGCAACCGGGTGTGCTGGCCCCAGGCCACGCCATGGCTGTCGGCCTTGTACAGTTTCGCCGCGGCCGGGGTGGTCAGAAGCGCGTGGCCACCTTCGGCCACAGAGGCTTCGATGCGCAGTTCGTCGCCGCTCACCAGGCCACCCGGGGGATGCAGCAGGTACACATGGCAGCAGCCGGTTTTGCCCTCCGGGTAGAAGGGGCGCTGCACCCGCAGCGGGCCGTGGTGGCGCCGGCGCACCAGCCGGGTTACCGGCGCAGGTTCGCTCTCGGCGCGTGCTTCGAACCCCAGTTCCAGGGCCGCCGCCCAGCGCCGTTCCGTATCGAAACGGTGGCCGGAGGCGTGGCGGTCGATGGCTTGGTAGGCGGTCATACGGTCAGGTGCTGTTTGATGAGTTCATCGGTCAGCCCGGCAATATCGCCTTCGGCCACGCGCCGGCCCCGGTCGAGGATGGCGAAGCGGTCGGCGTATTTGCGGGCGAACGGCAGTTTCTGTTCCACCAGCAGCACGGTCAGGCCGTCTTCTTCAATCAACCGGCGAATCACCTCGCCAATCTGGGCCACGATGTTGGGCTGGATACCCTCCCCCGGCTCATCGAGGATCAGCAGCCTCGGCTCAATCACCAGCGCCCGGCCAATGGCCAGCTGTTGCTGCTGGCCACCGGAGAGGTCGCCGCCCCGGCGGTGTTTCATTTCTTTCAGCACCGGGAAGAGTTCGTAGATGCGCTCGGGGATTTTCTTGCTGCCATCGGCCCGCACGGCCAGGCCGGTGCGCAGGTTTTCCTCGACGGTGAGCAACGGGAAGATCTGCCGGCCCTGGGGCACGTAGCCGATGCCCAGGCGGGAGCGGTCCTCGATTTTCTTTTTGGTGAGTTCCACATCCTGGGCAAACTCGATGGCACCGCTTTTCACGGTTTCCTCGCCCATGATGCATTTCATCAGAGTGGTCTTGCCCACGCCGTTGCGGCCCATCACGCAGGTACACTGGCCCTGGGGCACGTCCAGTTCCAGGTCCCAGAGGGTGTGGCTTTCGCCGTAGTACTGGTTGAGTTTTTCAATCTTGAGCATTACGCCTCCTCCCCCAGATACACCTTGATCACGTCCGGGTCGTTGGAGACCTGGTCCATGCTGCCTTCGGCCAGCACACTGCCCTGGTGCAGTACCGTGACTTTGCGGGCGATGGAGCGCACAAAGCCCATGTCGTGTTCCACCACGACCACGGACTGCTTGCCCGCGAGACTGGTGAGCAATTCCGCTGTGCGTTCCATTTCCTGTTCGGTCATGCCGGCCACGGGTTCATCCACCAGCAGCAGCCGGGGTTTCTGCATCAGCAGCATGCCGATCTCCAGCCATTGTTTCTGGCCGTGGGAGAGGATGCCGGCGGGCTTGTCGCGCAGCTGTTTCAAACCGATCATTTCCAGCACTTCGTCGATGCGGTCGCGGTATTCCGCTTTCATGATGGCGGTCAGGGTGGGCAGGATGCGTTTGTCGGCGGCCATGGCCAGTTCGAGGTTTTCGAATACGGTCAGGGCCTCGAACACGGTGGGCTTCTGGAACTTGCGGCCAATGCCCAGAGTGGCAATGTCCGGCTCGTTCATGCGCAGCAGGTTGTGGCGGCTGCCGAACCACACCGAGCCGGTATCGGGCCGGGTTTTACCGGTGATGATGTCCATCATGGTGGTTTTGCCCGCCCCGTTGGGACCGATGATGCAACGCAGTTCGCCGTCGTCGATGGTGAGGTTGAGGTTGTTGATGGCCTTGAAGCCATCGAAACTCACACTCACGCCTTCCATGTACAGGATCGGCCCGTGGCGCACGTCGACCGGCGACGCCACGGGGGTGAGAAAATCGAACACCTGGTCCCGGTTAGTGAGTTGTTCAAAGATGCTCATGCGGTGGCCTCCTGAGCGCCGGGTTGGTCATCGTCCTTCTGGCGGCGTTTCTGTAGCAGGCCGGCAATGCCCTTGGGCAGGAACACAGTCACCAGCACGAACAGCGCACCCAGGGCAAACAGCCAGGCGTCCGGCATGATGCCGGTGAACACGGTCTTGGCGTAGTTCACCAGCAAGGCGCCGATTACCGCGCCGTACAGGGTGGCGCGGCCACCGAGCGCGACCCACACCACGATTTCGATGGAGAACAGCGGCGAGAATTCGCTGGGGTTAATGATGCCCACCTGTGGCACATACAATGCGCCGGCCACACCCGCCAGCATGGCGGAGACCACGAACACAAACAGCTGCACCCGCTCCACCCGGTAACCCAGGAACCGGGTACGGGCTTCGGCATCGCGGCAGGCCACGCTGACCCGGCCCAGCTTGCTGGTCACAATGGCACGGCACACGACATAGCCCACTGCCAGCGCGATGCCGGTCGCCAGGAAAAGGCCAAGTCGGGTGGCGTCGCTGCGCAGGTTGAAGCCGAGGATGTCTTTGAAATCGGTCAGGCCGTTGTTGCCACCGAAGCCCATCTCGTTGCGGAAGAACGCCAGCATCAACGCAAAGGTGAGTGCCTGGGTGATGATGGAGAGGTACACGCCGGTTACCCGGGAGCGGAAGGCCAGGAAGCCGAACACCAGCGCCAGCAGGCCCGGCGCCAGCAGCACCATGATGAAGGCGAACCAGGCCATATCGAAGCCCTGCCAGTACCAGGGCAACTCCTGCCAGTTCAGGAACACCATGAAGTCCGGCAATACGGGATCGCCATACACGCCGCGATCACCGATCTGGCGCATCAGGTACATGCCCATGGCGTAGCCGCCGAGGGCAAAGAAAGCGCCGTGGCCCAGGCTGAGAATGCCCAGGTAACCCCACACCAGGTCCACCGCCACCGCCAGCAGGGCGTAGCACAGGTACTTACCCAAAAGGGTAACGGTGTAAGCACTTACGTGCAGGGCACTGTCTTCCGGCATAAACAGATGCAGGAAGGTAACCACCACCAGGGCGGCGAACAGGACTCCGAGGAAAACTTGGGTGGAACGCTCCTGGAACGGCCGGAGCAGCCAGGTTTGTGATGTCGCCATAACTCAGCCCTCCGCCGCCCGGCCTTTCTGCGGGAATAGCCCGCGTGGCCGCTTTTGAATGAACAGAATGATCAGCACCAGCACCATGATTTTGGCGAGGACCGCACCAGCCCAGGGTTCCAGCAGTTGGTTGATGGTGCCCAGGGAAAGCCCGGCAATCAGGGTGCCCCAGAGATTGCCCACACCACCGAACACCACCACCATGAACGAGTCGATGATGTAGTTCTGGCCCAGGTTGGGGCCAACGTTGGTGATCTGCGACAGGGCCACGCCCGCCAGCCCGGCCACACCTGAGCCCAGGGCGAAGGTCATAATGTCCACTTTGGTGGCTTTAATGCCCATGGAGCGGGCCATGGCCCGGTTCTGGGTAACAGCACGGACGTCCAGCCCCAGGCGAGTCTTGCGCATGATCAGCATAAGCCCGGCGAATACCACCAGGGCAAAGCCAATCACGTACAGGCGGTTCAGGGTGAGCGACAACGCCTCATTCACCATGATTGAGCCGCTCATCCACTCGGGCGTAACCACGGTGCGGTTGAGGGGGGAAATCACGGTACGCACCAGTTGCTGAAGAATCAGGCTGATGCCGAAGGTGGCCAGCAGGGTTTCCAGCGGGCGGCCTTTCAGGTACTGGATCACGCTGCGCTCAATGGCGATGCCCGCCAGCGCCGCCACCAGGAATCCGGCCGGGATGGACAGGATCAGGGCCAGGCCAGGCTGGCCCGGGAACAGTTGCTGCATGCCCCAGGTGGTGTAGGCACCGAGCATGATCAGCTCGCCATGGGCCATGTTGATCACGCCCATCACACCAAAGGTGATGGCGAGGCCAATGGCGGCCAGTACCAGTACCGAGCCGAGGGACAGGCCAAAATACAGGGTTTCGGCAGCGCGGTTGAGTTTCAGTTTCTGCTCAATGCTGGCCAGGGCTTTCTCGGCCGCAGCCGCCAGCGCAGGGTCATCGCTGTTAACGGCATTATTCAGGGCGGCACGCACAGTCGGGTTCAGGCTGCCAGACAAAGTGGCTACCGCCTCAACATCGCCCTGCTCCACCTGGTAAATGGCCAGGGCATTGGTGAGCATGTCACGCACCTGGCCGTTGTCTTCCACCTGCAAACGGGCCTGCAGCTGGGTGGCCAGCGCTTCATTCACTTCGCCCAGCAGATTGCGCGCGGCATCAAGGCGTTGGCCTGGGTCGGCCACGGTCAGGTCGATAACCGAGAGGATGCCCTCGATGTCGGCCCGCAGGGCGTTGTTCACCCGCAGGCTTTGCAGATCACGGCGCGACATTTCACCCAGGTCTTCGCCGGTCAGGGCGTCGGCGATCTGCCAGTTACGGCCCCGGTTGTTAACCACAATCACCAGGGCACCGGTGTCTTCAATCATCGCGAGTTTGCCGTCGCGAACGGCTTCCAGCCAGCCCCGGGCGCGTTCGTCGCCGGTTTCGGAGAGGGCTTTGAGTAAGTCGGTTTTTTCAGCTTGCCCGGCTTCTACGAGCCGTTTCAGCAGCGCTTCGGGCGCATCGGTCTGCGCCTGGGCATTCGCCAGTGTGGCCCCTAGGGCCAGACAGACAGCCAATACCATCCTGGCGAGCAATCGGTGAATGCTCATGATTCATTCCTGTTGGCTTGGGAATTCGGGAGCGGTGCCGGGCAGGCTCAGGCCTGCCCGGCTGTGCCCGGTTGGAGCTTAGTTGGAGGCCACGTCAGCCGAGCCACCACCGCACTTGCCGGTGACCACGTTGAAGTTGCCGCAGCGCAGGGGCGCGCGCCAGTCGCTGATCAGATCCTTGGAGCCCGGCAGGAAGTCAGACCAGGCATCGCCAGCCACGGTAGACGGGGTCTCCCAGACCACGGAGAACTGGCCGTTGTCCTGGATCTCGCCAATCAGCACCGGCTTGGTGATGTGATGGTTCGGCATCATGGTGGCGTAGCCGCCGGTGAGGTTGGGCACGCTCACCCCGATGATGGCGTCTTTCACTTCATCCACGTCGGCGGTGCCGGCTTTCTTGACCGCTTCAACGTACATGTTGAAACCGATGTAGTGGGCTTCCATCGGGTCGTTGGTGACGGCGGCATCGTCACCCTTGTAGGCAACCCAGGCGTCGATGAAGTCGTAGTTGGCGTCGTTATCCACGCTCATGAAGTAGTTCCAGGCAGCCAGGTGGCCAACCAGCGGAGCGGTGTCGATGCCGGAGAGTTCCTGCTCGCCCACGGAAAACGCAACCACGGGAATGTCGGTGGCGGAAATGCCCTGGTTGCCCAGTTCACGGTAGAAGGGCACGTTGGCATCGCCATTGATGGTGGAGACCACGGCGGTCTTCTTGCCGGCGCTGCCGAATTTCTTGATGTCAGACACGATGGTCTGCCAGTCCGAGTGGCCGAAAGGCGTGTAGTTGATCATGATGTCGCCGGCGGCCACACCTTTGTCTTTCAGGTAGGTTTCCAGAATCTTGTTGGTGGTGCGCGGGTAAACGTAATCCGTGCCCGCCAGCACCCAGCGCTCAACACCCAGATCGTTCATCAGGTAATCCACCGCTGGAATCGCCTGCTGGTTGGGCGCTGCACCGGTGTAGAACACGTTTTCAGACGATTCCTCGCCCTCGTACTGAACCGGGTAGAACAGCAGGCCGTTCAGTTCCTCTACCACCGGCAGGACGGATTTACGGGACACCGAGGTCCAGTTACCGAAGATCACGTCGACTTTTTCTTTTTCCAGCAACTCACGGGCTTTCTCCGCGAACAATGGCCAGTTGGAAGCAGGGTCAACCACCACCGGCTCCAGTTGGCGACCAAGCACGCCACCGGCTTCGTTCTGCTTTTCAATCAGCATCATCATGGTGTCTTTCAGTGCGGTCTCACTGATGGCCATGGTGCCGGACAGGGAATGGAGAATACCCACTTTGATGGGGTCTTCGGCGGCAAACGCGGTATTGATGGAACCGAGGGAGACAGACAGCGCCAATGCAGAGAGGCCCAGTTTCACGTGTTTTTTGATGCTCATGTTGTGCGTCCTTTTCGTTGGGTTATGAGTCGTCAACGCCTGAACCCCATAGCATCAGCTGTTCCAACACCACAGAAAATACTTTAAAAACATTATGTTATATATTGTTCAGCGCGCATTTCGTAATCGCGCCACAAGATAGCGCACTAACCTTTGCTTCAATTCAGTGCACTGGGCAACCAAGCGCGCTGTTTGTGTGCACGGCGCTCGCAGCACCCAAACCATGAACCCAAATTCACCGAAATACTCACAACGATGTAAGACATCTCGCACACACCAACGAGCCGATGTCCGGTATTTCCCCCACTCATGTTCAGTAAAATGGCGGTTGTCAGGGATGATAAGCCAGCACGGACGTTGGCTCAGGGATGGAAACTCCACGGATTCAGGAGTTGCCCGAAGGACAGGGCTGCAAGGATGAACGCAAGGACGAAGTGCTCAGGATGATGCGCGCCTGACGGATCAGGCAGGGGTCAGCCACGGAATGTCGGGACTACACGGATCGTAGTCCCATTCCGTGCACTCAGGCTCCAACACCCACCTACCGCCCTACCAGCAACCACTCGCTGTCATGCCTGACTGTTCATAACAACATTATCGACACTCAGGAGTTCTCCGATGAAACACAACGCCCTTCTGGCAACCCTCGTTTTGCTGTTCAGCCTGGCCACCGGCTTTGCCTACGCCAACGAAGCTGAAACCATCAATATCAATAAAGCCGATGTAGCTACCCTGGCCTCGCTGAACGGTATTGGCGAAGCCAAGGCACAGGCGATCATCACTTACCGCGAAGAAAACGGCCCGTTTTCCGCCACCGAAGAGCTTGCCAAGGTGAAAGGTATTGGTGCCCGTACGGTTGAGAAGAATGCCGAGCGGCTCGCCGTAGAGTAAGGCCCTGTCGGGCAGCCCCGGCTGCCCTTCCCTGCCCCTCTGGCGCAGCCATGCTGCCGCTGCTACCCTTGCCGGCCAACCAACACCAATCCGGCAGATTCAGATGATTCAAGGCGCCCTTTTGATTGCCCTGGCCGCGCTGCTCTGGGCCACCACAGGCATTGTTGCCAAGTTTCTGTTTACCGGCACAGAGCTTGAGGCCATCACCCTCGGTTTTCTTCGGCTGGTGGTTGCCCTGCCCTTCTTCTGGCTGCTGATGCGCCGGGAGCAGAAGCAACTGGTTGCCGCCCACCCCGGCCAGCAGGTTGCCGGCAGCTCGCTCCGTTCGCTGGGCCTGAAAGCCTTTTTGCCATTGGCCGCCCTTGGCCTGTTCCAGGCGTTTTACCAGGGCAGCTACCTGCTGGCCGTCGACCTGACCGGCGCTGGCATTGCCACCCTGATTTCCCTGTGCCTGCCGCCCGTCCTGGTGGCCATTCTGGCCGCGCCGCTTCTCGGGGAAAAACCGAACCTGCTGACGGTCATCGCAGCACTCGCCGCCATTGCCGGCACCGGCATGCTGGTGGTCAGCGATATGGATACCGCCGGTTCACTGCGCCTGGCAGGTATTCTGATGGCGTTGCTGGCTGCCGCCGTCTATACCGGCTTCACACTGACCAGCCGCTACAACTCTGCCGGCACACCGGTATTCACAACCGCCTTTATCTGCTTTGCCACGGCAGCGTTACTGCTGTTGCCGGTGGTTGCATTCAGTGGAGGGTTTGAAGGGCTGGACACTCTGGGGCTGAAGCACTGGCTGATGATTGTCTACATCGGCGTGGTGCCCACCTGCATCGGCTATGTAAGCTTTTTTAGCGGTATAAAAACCACACCTGCCACCTTGTCCAGCATTATCGTAACGCTGGAGCCGCTCTTTGTGGCGCTACTGGCCTGGGTGATTCTGGGGGAAGTGTTGGGGCCTGTCGGTATTGCCGGAGCACTGATTCTGACCATAGCGGTGATCGTGGCCTCCCGCTATGGCAAATCCCCGGATACCAGTGCCGAGCACTGATACCGGGGCTACCGCTGGTTAACACGCGCAGAGATCAGCTGTCTTTGCGCTGTTTTTCCAGCATGTTCGGCTGCAAGATTTCAATCCAGTAGCCGTCCGGGTCTTTGATAAAGGCCAGGCCTTTCATCTTTCCGTCGTCCGGCTTCTTCACAAACTCCACGCCCAGTTTTTCGAAACGCTCGCACGCGGCGTAAACATCCGGCACTGCAACACCGATGTGGCCAAAGCCCTGGGGCTGGTCGTTGCCATTGTGGTAAGCGAAGTCTGCATCGTCTTCGGTACCCCAGTTGTGGGTGAGTTCCAGCATGGCTTCGCGCCCGAAGGTATAGGTTGTGCGATGGGCATCGTCTGCCGGTACAGATTGGGCCTGTTTGTCATCCAGGTAGCCGAGAAAATAGAGCGTGAACTTCATTTCCGGGAAATCCAGTTTACGCACCAGCCGCATCCCCATTACCCGGGTGTAGAAGTCCAGGGAGCGCTCAGGCTCTTTAATGCGCATCATGGTCTGGTTGAACACATAACCTTCGGTTTCCGGTACCGGAGCGTCGTAAAGACCGGGCGCCTGCTCGAAATGCTTGGGCATCTTGGTTTCCCCTTTGGTTTAGAGGGTGATTTTAAGGATTCAATTCCTATAACTGCGTGCAGCTGGTGCCGATTTCAAGGTCATAGACCGCTCCCATGCGACCAGCCGGTTTGTGAAACAGCGCACAGATACCCACGCCCTCCCCGCCTAAAGTACACCTGTACAACAAATAACCACCGCAGCCTTGGTTGTGTTGTCCCTGCGGGCTTGTCAAAACAACAACAAATTGTCGAATGAAACCCGGGGCCAACATGTACCGCACCTATTCCAAATTGCCACTGACCGGCACGTTACTGGCCGCAGCCAGCTTGCTGCCCGTGCCTGCCGCTGCTGACTTCCAGCCGTTGAATGATTCAGCCATGTCGTCGGTTACCGGCCAGGCCGGGGTCACCATCGAGCTGGAAACCAAGCTGAACATCGACAGCCTGACCTGGACCGACGAGGGCACGCTCGGTGTGAACGGCATTCGGCTGTCCGGCCACAACGATTCCGTGCTCGATAACCTGAAACTGACGGTCGATATTGCCGGTGAGGGCGAAGTACTGACCCACGGCTTCTCTGACATCGCCCGCAGGGCAGACGCCGGCCTGCTGGACAGCTCTGATCCCGATGTTGCCGATGCCCTGGCCCGCTACGCACTCTCCGGCGGTTACGGCAAGAAATTCAACAGCGGCGACCTGGTTATCCACCTGGGCGCCACCGATTACGGCGACCCGGCCAGCCTGGCCGATTACCTGCAGGCGGTGGACTTCGAACTGGCCATCGACAGCGTGACCACCACCGGCTCGGAGGGCAGCACCAACCTGTTCTCCAACATATTCCTGCAAGGCTATGTCGGCCCTACGGATCTGGTGATTCGTAACGGTGGCACATCTACCCGCACCCTGGCCAACGGCAACAGCGTCTCCGGCTCGGAGCTTCAGCTGGATACCCATTTCGAGATCACCAACGGCAGCCTGGACTGGGAAGCGGCAGACGTAATCCTGCTGTTCAACTTCGCCGCCGTCGGCATTGAAGGCCTGCAGATCCACAACCGCAGGGGCGACGATACCCTTGGCCACTTCGGTATGGCCCATGCCACCGCCCGCCTTGCGAAAGGCACCAGCGCGGGCTCCGGCAAAGACGGGCTGTCCATTCACGATGTCGAGTTCCGGGCGGACATTGATATGCCGGTTTTCAAGATTGGCGGCACCAGTATCGGTACGGTGCAGTTCACCGATTTTGCCATTACTGACACCACCATGATGGTTTACGGGCGCTGATAGAACCTCGCGTGGCACCGTTCACTGGACAAGGCCCACGCCGGTCAGGGTAAACTGCCTGCCCTGATACGGCGGGCGAGCAATGGCAAGCGAGACTGACGGCGATTACCAGAAACGGACCTCCTGGCGCAGGCTGACGCTGTTCAGCCTGGTCTTCCTGCTGATGACCGGCGCAGGCCTCTATGCCGTATACGACCGCTTTGCCGGCCGCAGTTTCGAATTTGATAACCGCCTGCTCTCCCCTACATTATTGATCCCGGCCGCGGCCCTGCTGCTGGTGTATTACCTGGCCGATGGCCTGCGCCTGCACTACACACTTCGGGCGCTCGGCCACCGGCTGCCCTTGCGCAAAGTATTCCGGCTGGTGTTTATCAACCTGTTTTTCTCCAACGTCACGCCCATGGCCACGGGTGGTGGCTTTGCCCAGATCTGGTACCTGACCCGCCACGGCGTGCCGGTTGCCCGCGCCACTGCCGCCACCACGATTCGCACGGTACTGGCGGTGATCTTCATTTTCTCCCTGACTCCGGTCTTTCTGCTCACGCTGGATGTACTCGATGGCGGGGTCTTATCGTCTGGTGTCGGCACGGCCCTGGCCGTGTTCGTAACCCTGTATCTGGGATTTTTTGCGGTGCTGCTGCTCCGCACCCGCTGGCTGATTGCCCCTCTGAGCGCCCTGATTGCCGGGCTTCGCAAGGCCCACCTGATCAACGCCAGCCGCCACGACCGGTGGCAGTTCAAACTGCGCCGGGAAATGCTCCGGTTTGCCCAGTGCTTCAGCGATTACCTGCAAGGTAACCCCCGCGACATCCTGCTCTCGGTGGGCTTTACAGCGCTGTTCCTGCTCAGCCTGTTCAGCTTTCCGGCGCTGCTGATCCATGGCCTGGGCTATGAGGTGAATTACCTGGTCACTCTGGGGCTGCTGGTGGTGACAACCTTCATCATGTACTTCTCACCCACCCCGGGCGCTTCCGGCATTTCCGAAGGGGTGTTCGGCAGTTTCTTCCGGGATATCCTATCGGGTAACCACCTGGTGCTGGTCACCATTGCCTGGCGCTTTCTGACGATCTACCTGGGTATGCTGATCGGCCTGCTGGTGATGCAAAGGGAACTGATCAAAAGCCACCGGAGCGAGTCATGACCCGACGAAACCCGCTGAAACTCCTGTTTTACCTGTGCCTGGTAATTGTCGTGGCCTTGATCGGCTACAAGGTGTACCTGAATTTCTTCAAGCAGGATTTCGAAGCCCTGCACAGCGGGCAGGTGGAGAGAATCCACCAGCGCACACCACCCGGCGAAGGTATCCGCTTTGCAGTAGTCGGCAACATCAACAATTCGGTCGGCATTTTCGAGCGGCGCTTTATTCCGGAACTGAACCAGGCCGGGCTGGATTTCCTGGTTTCCGCCGGCAACGCGGTCAGCGGCGGTGGCGAAGACAAATACCGGGCGCTGTACGGCACCCTGAGCCACCTGGAGATTCCCTACTTACTCACCTTCGGGGCCCACGAATACGAGGACTTCGGCAGCTTCCGGTTCTACGACCACTTCGGGCCACATTTCTACAGCATCCGCACCGGCAACACCCGGCTGATTTTTCTCGACAGTACCGGCAAAACCCCCTGGCGCTGGCAAATACGCTGGTTGAGGGACCTGCTGGCCCACGACACCAGTAACGCCCAGATCCTGTTTGTTGGCCACCCGCTGTTGAAACCGCAAACCCCGATCCTGTTTGACGGAGAAGAAGACTACTTGCAGCCGGAAGCCTTTCGCCAGGCGTTGATGCAACTGGTGAAGGAGCAGGATATCGACCTGGTGCTTTCCGCCAACCTGTCCCTGTATGACGAACAGGAGATCGACGGCACTCCGTACATCACGACCGGCGGCGCCGGAGGCCTGGTACTCAACACAGAAGAAAGCTTTTACCACTACGTTGACGTGTCCGTCTCGCCGAACGGTGAGGTACAGCACCAGATGAAGCGCCTAGAGGTGGGCCAGCACCCCCTTTGGAAACGGCTGGAAGGTTTCTGGTTCTTTATCTACTCCCTGTTCTATACCGGCTTTTTGAACTTCATCCTGATTGTGTCCGTGTTTGTGGCCATCACCATCAAGCTGTACCAGGTGATCTTCATCGGCAAAGACTACTATCCGGACTACGACCTGGACCCTACGCCCTGGCTGGAGAAACCGTTACGGGTGGCCATGTTTACCAACAACTACCTGCCGTTCATTGGCGGTGTGCCGATTTCCATCGAACGATTGCGCAACGGGCTGGAGCAGCTGGGCGACAGCACCCTGGTTATCGCGCCAAAATACCGCGACCAGTCTGACCAGGAAGATGCGGTGGTTCGCGTGCCCTCGCTGCTGGCCATGGGCGAGAAACGGGAGTTCCGGCTGGCCAATATCTTCCTGGCCCGCATTCGCAAACAGGTGCGGGCGTTCCGGCCTGATGTGATTCACCTGCATCATCCGTTCTGGCTCGGCAGCCTGGGGCTGTTTATGGCCCGCCAGCTCGGCGTTCCGGCCATCTACACCTACCACACCCGGCTGGAGCACTATGCCCACTTCGTGCCCCTGCCCGGCATGCTGTTCCGCAACCTGATTTCCCACGCGTTGATCAAGCGTTTCGCCAACCGCTGCGATGGGGTGATTGTGCCCACCTACTCCACCGAGGAATACCTGCGCATGATCGGAGTAACCACGCCCACCTTTGTGCAGCCCACCGGCATCGAGTACCAGCGCTTTCAGTCGGTAGAAAAAGCCGACGTTGACGCCCTGCGCAATAAACTGGGGCTGACCAACGAAAAGGTTTTCATCAGCGTGGCGCGGTTGTCTAACGAGAAAAACATCGATTTCATGATTGAAGCCATCGACCGGCTGAGGAAAGAAACCAGCGTACCGTTCCGTTTCCTGATGATCGGCGACGGGCACCAGCGGGACCGCCTTCAGAAAAAAATTGAAAGCCTGGACCTGGCAAGCCATTTCACCCTGGCTGGTGCGGTGCAACCGGAGGAAATGGCGATCTGGTACAACCTGGGCGATGCCTTCCTGTTCGCCTCCAAATCCGAAACCCAGGGCATGGTCATCCTGGAGGCCATGTCTGCCGGCTTGCCGGTGGTGGCTGTTCGCGCCAGCGGCATTGAGGACGTGGTGCGCGACGGCCTGAACGGCTACAAGACACCGGAGAACCAGGCTCGCTGGCTCGGGAAGGCCCGGCAACTGCTGGAAGATGACGCACTGCGTGCAGAACTCTCCGACAAGGCCCGCAGCTTTGCCGCAGACTACTCCATCGAACAGTTTGCCCGGGATGTCCGTGGCATTTACGCCACCAGCCTGGCGGCCAGGCAAAAGCGACACTGACCGCCACACGCCGGTGTTGGGCGCAGCCGCCTGATCGGTTTACACTGAAAGTACGTAAGCGGTATCAGCAACGTCACTTTCAAGACTGGAGAAGCCTGTGAGCGGTATACCTGTTGGCATCAGCACCTGCCTGCTCGGCAAGGAAGTTCGCCACGATGGCGGCCATAAACATTCCCGATACTGCACCCAGGTGCTGTCTAAGCATTTCGAGTTCCGTTCTATCTGCCCGGAACTGGAAGCGGGCCTTGGCGTGCCCCGCCCGGCCATTCACCTGCGCGAGCACGAAGACGGGCTGCACCTGATTGAAAGCAAAGGCACCAAAGACCACACACAACCCATGCAGGACTTCATCCAGCAGGTTTTGCCCTCCCTGGAGAATCTGCGCGGCTATATCCTGATGGCGAAATCCCCCAGCTGCGGCATGGAGCGCATCAAGATCCATAACGCCGAGGGCGCCTTCATGCATCGCGATGGTCGGGGCATGTTCGCGGATGCCCTGATGAAAGCCTACCCGCTGATGCCGGTGGAAGAAGAGGGCCGCCTGCACGACGACATGCTGCGGGAAAACTTTATCGAGCGGGTGTTCGCCTACGACGACTGGATGCAGAACGTGGCCGGCGACCAGCTCACCAAGCAGTCACTGCTGGAGTTCCACCAGCGCCACAAGTTCACCCTGCTGGCCCATTCTGAAAAGATCTACCGCCAGTTGGGGCCGATGCTGGCCGATTTGAAGTCCGAGCCGCTGGCGCAGATTGCCGAGCGCTATATTCACGGCTTTATGGAAGCCATGACACAGAAAGTGAGCCGGGGCTCCCACGTGAATGCCATGCAGCATTTGCTGGGCTACCTGAAAGACGGTATGTCCGCCGAAGAGAAAACGGTGCTGCTGGAGCAGATTGAAGCCTACCGGCGGGGCGAGATCCCGCTGGTAGTGCCGATGACGCTGCTGCGCCTGGCCCAGCGCAAGGAGCCGGTGGACTACCTGCACACCCAGAAATACCTGACCCCCTACCCGGACGAGCTGGGGCTGCGAAACAACGTATAACCGGTTTCCGCAAACAAAAACGGGGCAGATGGTTAAACCATCTGCCCCGTTTTTTTTAACCGACGCTGCTCAGAAGCCGTAGAGCAGAGACAGCGACGTTTCGGTATCAGTCTTGTCTGAACCTTCCGGCGCATCCGACACATGCTTCACCCGGAATGCCACTTTCATGGACAGGCTGTTCACGATGGTGCTCTGCAAGGAGGTCTCAGACTGGGTGATGGTGTTGTTGTCATCCAGGCCGATTTCCGTGCTCAGTTTCTGCCGGAACAGGGAGGTTTCAGACAAACCGTAATCGAACTGGCCTGCCAGCCGCGCGATGGCTTCTTCTTCCACGTCACGACCGGTGTCCACGTCCACCTGCTTGAGCTTGTTGTAGCGATAACCGGCGCCGGCAGACAGGTCCAGGAAGGAACGGTCGCCAGACTGCCACACCCGGTTGCCATAACCGGTGGTCAAGGTGGATTCAAAGTCGTAGCCGGAGAAACGGTCATCTTCCCAGGACCCGCGAACAAACCAGTACTGCTGGTCGTCGAACTTGTAGTCGGCTTCCAGTGCAGCCTTGTATTCCTCGGCAGTGGTTTCGTCTTCCGCCTCGGTGTACTTGGAACTGAAGTCGCCGCTGTTACGCCAGGTGCCGGTTTCGTGAATCAGCCCCAGCCGGCCGTTCACCTTGGTTTCCTCGCTGTTACCGGAGGTCACCAACACACCCAGTTCGGCTTCGCCTTTCCAGTTTTCACTTTCCTGGGCATGAACCATCGGGGCCAGTGCCATACAGGCGACTACCAGCGGTTTCCTGATCAACATAGTTTCTCCTTGGTTGGGTTTTTCTTCAATTCGACGCAGACTTACGTGCGTTTTCCCCCTCCAGACTTCTGCGGGCCTGTTGCTCCCGTTCGGCCTTCTTGCGGGCCTTGCGCTCGGCAATGATGCGAGCGGCTTCGCCACCTACGTGGGCTTCACCACGCTCTTCGGCCAGACGCATCTGGCGCTCACGCTCCTTGAACCGGGCTTTCTGTTCCTCGGTCAGGGAGTCGATGCACTGGTGGCAGCTCACACCCTGCTCGTATTCCGGGCGCTGTTTGTCCTCTTCGGTAATGGGCCGGCGGCAGGCGTGGCACTGGTCGTAATCACCACGCTCGAGGTTGTGGTTGACGGTAACGCGGTCATCAAATACAAAACACTCGCCCTGCCACAGGCTTTGCTCCTGGGGCACGTCTTCCAGGTATTTCAGGATGCCGCCTTTGAGGTGATACACCTCGTCAAACCCCTGTTCTTTCAGGTAAGCGGTGGACTTTTCGCAACGAATGCCGCCGGTACAGAACATGGCGACTTTCTTGTGTTTTTGCGGGTCCAGATTCTGTTTCACATACTCGGGAAATTCCCGGAAGGTGTCAGTGGCCGGATTGACGGCGTTTTTGAAGGTACCAATCTCCACTTCATACTGGTTACGGGTGTCGACCAGCAGCACTTCCGGGTCTGAAATCAGGTCGTTCCATTCTTTGGGGTCTACGTAGGTACCCACGACGCGTTTCGGGTCGATACCTTGCACGCCCATGGTGACGATTTCTTTCTTGAGTTTGACCTTGGTGCGTTTGAACGGCTGGAATTCCACGAAGGATTCTTTGTAATCCACGCCTTCAAAGCGGTCGTCGCTGGCAATCCAGGCTTTTACGGCGTCGATGCCTTCACGGCTGCCGGCGATGGTGCCGTTGATGCCTTCACGGGCCAGCAGCAGGGTGCCGTGGACGTCTTTTTCCAGCATGAGGTTCAGCAGGGGCTGGCGTAGGTCTTTGTAATCATTCAATACTGCGAACTTGTACAGTGCGCAGACAACGATGTTGTTGCTCATGGTTTTCTCCTGCGGGCCGGATCGTAAATCCGGAGCATGGTTTGTGGTGTTCACGGAAGGGGGCAGAGTTTAACCAACCTGAGTTTGGACGCAAGTAGGTGCTAGCCGTGGAAGGTGCCATGGATGCCGCCCTGACTGGGGGATGTCTTTCCAAAATACGCTGTGAATACGTCCTTGTACGCTCGGCTCCGCCATCCATGGCTCCGCACGATTTTGGAAAGACATCCCCCACCCAGGGCTAACTCTTCGCCTAGCCGCCGCAACGCATGCTGCGTTACCAGGCGAGAGCTTTAGTCTGCCGTTTTATTCAATTCACGCTCTACGACCGCAGACAACTGCCCCCAGCCGGGACGGGTCAGCTGGATGTTGTCCACCATCACTGTCGGAGTGCTGGAAACACGCATTTGAACGGCAACCTGCAAACTCTGTTCTACCGCTTCTTTGTGCAGTTCGGTTTCCAGGCAGCGGCGGAAGCGGCGTTCTTCCAGGTCCATGCCGTTGGCGTAGCGGGTGAAGGTGGCTATCGGGTCGTTGGAGCCGCTCCATTCGCCCTGAGCGTCGTAGAGTTTGTCGTGCATGGCCCAGTATTGGCCCTGGTCACCGGCGCAGCGGGCGGCCTGGGCGGCGGGCATGGCGTTCTGGTGTTGGCGCAGGGGCAGGTCGAAGTAGACGAAGCGGACTTTGCCGGTTTCGACGTATTCCTGCTTCAAACGCTGGCTGGCTTCGGCGAAGCGGGCGCAGGCGGGGCATTGGTAGTCGGCAAATTCACGCACGACGACTCTTGCGTTTTCGGAGCCAACGGAGGTGCCGTACTGGTCAAGGAAAGCCGGGAAAGGTTCGGCGTTCGCGGCGGCCACCGGCAGTTCGTCGGAGGTCGGGGCCGGTGGGGTTGTGAGGAAGTACAGGGCGGCGGCCACAGCCACAACAACCACCAATGCACCTGCAATCAGCAGGGGCTTTTTGTTGTTTTTCCTGGCTGGCGAGGGGGCGCCGGTTTGTTTGCGTCGTTTGGCTTCACCCATCTGGGGCTCCTTGTTATACGTTCGGAAACTGGCGGGCGAAGGTTTGGAGTTCCGGGAAGAACGTCAGGAAATTCGCCTCGAGTTCCGGCTCATTGTCCCGAATTTCGTCAATTATTCCAGTGAATTGGTTGGGGAAGCGGATGCGGCCGGCAACCCGGTCCAGGGCGAAGCCTATGTTGTCGAGGTCCTGGTAGGCGCCAAACCAGTCGTGTTCCACCATACGGCGGGTGACTTTGACCATGGCAGGTGGCATGACCTGTTCGTGGCACTGCAGCTCCTGATAGACCGTCTGCACAAACTGCCCACTCTCGCAGTCGGCAAACCGGCACCAGTGCCGCAACAGGAAGTGGTCGTAGAGAATGTCCAGCGCCACGCCGGCAAAGCGCCGGCGCTGGCTGGAGAACAGCCGCTTGCTGGCCAGCACTTGCGGGTGCTGGTCGGTGAAGCTATCGACTGCCAGGTGGTGGCGAACGCCCTCCAGTACCGGGGAAGGCAAGGCCGACCAGTCCACACCCCGGGAGAAATCCCCGAGGATGCTGCCCACACGTGCCTCGGGGGAGTCAGGGGCGAGGAAGGTGTGGGCGAGGTGGTTCATTTTTGGGCCTTAGTCATCATCTTCTGCGCATTCCAGCTCATCAACAACGTAGCCGGTGCTACCGCCTGCCAAATATTCTACCTCGACAATATCGCAGTCCGGGACGGGCTGCGTGTTATCCAGCACCAAGCCCAACACCTTTATAGAGCCTGAGCCAGTGTGAGCTCTATCAATCCTGCCGGTAAGCTCATACTCTGTGCTGATATCGCTTTCTACCTCCACGGTGAGCGCTTCAAGGAAGACCTTTCCATCATTGCCGGTGCGCTCTATACCCTCCACTTCAGCCGAAACACCCGGAGAAATGGAGGATAAGCCATCATCGAACTCAATCACGGTGGAATTTGTCAGAACAACGATAACACCGCCGATATCCCAACTGTCAGGCAGACGGCCCGCTTTGATAACAGAAGCCTCAACGTCCGCATTCCCTTCAAACAGCTCAACCTCTTCCGCCACTATGATGCCATCACGGAAGTCACCCTCCACTCTGACGAGCATATTGTCCGTCAGCTGGTCTCGATCAAGGTCGTCAAATTCTGTGTCTGACGTGATCGAGACGGCAACGCCGTTAACGAAGAAGCTTGTTGCACGAGGCGTGTAACCAGAAACCGTACCGGTAATCTCAATATCCTCGCCCTCTTGCCCCTCGTAACGGCGATCATCGGCCGGGCGAATGGTCCTTGCGGTTATGATTGCACCGTCATACTCACCTTCAACTTCAATACGCTGGCCAGTCTGCCCTATAGCATCAGCAGTCAAACCATCAGCGAAAACGCTGTCGCCAGGAACGATGATTCTTTGTGTCCCGATCAGCAGGTCGCCAGAATCGTAACGCCCAAGGCCCTCCAGCTCGACCAGGTTCTCGGGCAAAGTGTCCAGCTCACCGATATAGCTCGCCCGATAACTATCCCCGGATGGCCATGCACTGATTCGGACCAGCTTGCCTTCAAGAGCGCTTGCATCTGCAAACTCGTTATCCAGCCGGATAACGGTGCGTCGGTCGAACGAAATAGTCTGGCCCAGAACGGTGAAGGTACCTGTCTCCGGCGCTCCGGAGGAGTCGACTTTAGTTACCGAGACATTAGCCGCAGTGCTACGGAACGTGTCGTCGTATTCGAGGGATTCGGCTGTACCCGTGCCGTCCGCGGTCCATCGCCCTTCCACGCGAAGAATCATGCCTTTCTCAAGGTCACCTTCGCTGGACAGCCCGTCATTATTTACAACACGCCGATTCAGTATGTTGCCGGTCTCAAACTTCACCCCATTCACAAACACACTACCAAACCCGGAAACCGGCCCGACACTGGAGCCGGTGCCGCGAATTCCGCCGTCGGCTATACCGATACCGCCGCCTCCACCACCGCCACAGGCGCTGAAAATGCCGAAGGCCACAGGTGCGATTGCCAGAGAAAGGCGTTTACGGAGTTGGTCAGACGTCATTGTGCTCTCCCGCCAGCCATCCGGGCCGGCAATGGTTATCAGGTATCGTTAAAGCGACGGCGGGGAATGCCGTTGCTGAACAGGTCTTCAGGCTCAGCCAGTACCGATTCCGGTTCAGGCTGCCCCGCAGGAGCATAGGCGCTGCGTTTTAACAGAACATGACCGCTTTCCAGGGCCTCGACAATGCCCTTGCGCAGGAGTTCGTTCAGCACAACGGCAGACACCAGGTCGGGGTTGGCGCAACGCACCAGGTCGGTGAAGGCGTCATCCCCTTCGGCCAGGGCCAGCAGCATTCTGGGCTGGTGCTGCTCATCCAGGAAGTCACCGGTTCCCAACCAGCAACGGATCACCTGCCGGGCTCCGGGTGACAGCAAGGTGGTCACCAGCCCGGTCGGCTGCCATCGGGCAGGCTCCACCGTTGTGATCTTCGGGCTCATGAGCGTTTATCTCCGCTGGTGTCCGGTTGTATCGGTTCTTCGAAATAGAAAATGCCAACGCCGGTACGCACTTTGCTGGCGCCTTCACCCTGGCCTCCAGATCCTTGCCGGTCATGGGGCCCCAGCCAGTCGTCCAGTTGTTCCAACAACGCCTGGGACCGTTCTGCCGAAATCTCCCGCCATCGTTCAATCACGTCTGCCGGAATGTTGTCGTAGGTCAGGGTCCGCTGGAACAGCGGCGGCTTCCCGGCCGAACGGCTGATCAGGTTGTGATCGATGGTGGCTACAAGATCAGATACGTCTTCACCGAAGATTTGGAGCATATCCTCACTGTCACCGGCCGGTACGTAGGCTCGTTGTTTTAGCTGGAGCCTGCCGGAGTCCGGCTCTACCACAGCCACGCCCACCCGCATCAGCTCATCCAGCACAGCCCGCGGCGTCATGTCGCCACTGTACTTGCGTACCAGTTCGGTGAAGCTGCCGGCACCTTCAAAATCCAGCATGGCGGGCTGCTTGTCGTCAGCCTGATAAGCCGGATCGTGCACCCAGCCAGACACCACACGGGATGCCCGGTTGGCGTTAGACCGGGATTCCCGCGCAGGGTTCTGGCCCGCCAGGATTTCCCGCTGGCGTTTGACTTCCTTGCGGGTAAGGCCGGTCATAACCGCTGCCCGGGAATCCGTAGGTTTACGCCGGCCATCACTGAAATCTTCCAGTGCCGCTTCCACATAGGCGCGTTTGACCAGTTCGGAGAATTCGCCGAAAGGCACACCATTGCGCAACAGCAAACGGGCCAGGGGCCGCAAAATGCGGAACAGTGCTTTGTGGAGGGGGTTGGCATTGGCATCAGTCATGTTTGGGATTGTATTCCCATAGCGATTATAAAAGCCAGAACGGGCCGCCAGCGCTGCGGCCCGTTTCGGGGTTACCGGTCAGTCGTCATCATCGTCATCGTCGTCCTCGTCTTCACGCTCGATGGTGAAGGCTTCCAGGTATCCATCCCGGCGGCGACCTTCCACTTCTACATAGTCGCCGACCATGAAAGCGTTGATGTCGTCTACCCGGCTACGGCGGCCATCGTCATCGTCGTCATCATCAATCAGGGTGCTGGCCGTGAGTTGAACCCGAACGCCACTGACAATCAGCACTTCACCGGCCAGGTCGATCTGCTCGATCCGGCCTTCCACTTCGTCATCGCCTTCCCGGCCTTCAATTTCCTCGGCCAGCAAGACACCGTTGCGGAAGTCGCCCTCTACCTTCACAAATACACCGTCCTGCAGGCTGCTGGCGCTGATGTCATCGAAATCAGTGTCGCTGTCGATCTGCACCAGCACACCATTGATGCGGAAGGTTCGGGTACTGCTGTCGTAGTCGTAGAGATCACCGGAGATTTCGACGTCATCGTCGTCATCAAACAGGTCGTCTTCATCGCCAATTTCTTTGGCCATCAGGATCTCACCCTGCAGATAGCCTTCCACTTCTACCGCCATGCCGTCGCTCAGGTCATCCAAGTCGAAGTCGTCATCGCCACTGGCCAACTCGTAATTGACGGAGAAACCGTTAATGGTGAAGGTTCGGGCTATGGCATCCAGGTTTTGTACCACGCCTTCCAGCTCAACCTCATTGTCATCGTCGAAATCCAGTCCGCTAACCCTGGCGCCCACGTAACTGGCCCGGAAGCTGCCATCGTCCAGCCGCCAGCCGCTCACCCGCACCCGGTAACTCGCTGGGCTGGCCGCCAGTTGCTCCGGGGTCGCGCCACGGAAGACGGTTTCATTGGTCAGGCCAATCACCTGGCCCAGCATTTCAAGCTGGCCGGTATTGGCCGAGGCGTCCCAGCTTGCCGCTGTCAGCGGGCCACGCAGGGTGTCGTCGTAGGAAATGTCATCGGCCCGGCCTTCACCCCGGTCGTCCCAGCTGCCCTTCACTTTCAGGATCATGCCCTTGTCCAGCTGGTCTTCCCGCTCGAGCCCGTCATCGCTGTCCACCCTGCCATCGGTGGTAAAGCGAGTGCCGTTCACATACACACTGCCAAAGCCGGTAACCGCACCCACACTGGTGCCCTGGCTGCTGGCGCTGGTGTCAGCGGAGCCGGAAGAGCCGGAGCCACCACCGCCACAGGCCGCCAGGCCACCCACTAAAGCTCCGGCCATCACCAACTTGATCGCTTTCGAAAGTCCGTTACGTTTCATGTTCCATCTCCAGGCTGATTTCACTCAATCCGGCGCATTCTCACTGCGCGCCGCCAGTTTGGGATACTTTTCCCAAACCGTTAAATGGGAAAATAATCCCAATTTTTGAGATTGTCCAGTTTTTGGATATGAAACTTTTGTGAATCGGGAGGGTTTACTCGCCCATCAACTGACGAATCCGTTGATTAAGCCGGTTCACTTCCCGGCGCATGTCCTGCACTTCGTCCAGTAGCTCCAGGGACATCGCCAGCCCGGGCAGGTTGAGTTTCAGATCGCGCTGCAGGCGCAGGGCTTTCTGAAGACGCTGGAGTGCGGCCACATCAAACTGCCACTGGCGCACTTCCGACAGTTCCTGCAGCGGGGTGATCACTCCGTAATTCACCAGTTTGATCACAAACTCCGCGTGGCAGTCACCACGCTCGCAGATTTCGCGCAGGGTGAAGGTGCTGCCGTTGGTGTCGGTCACTTCTACGGTCACTATCTGGTCTTTATTTGTCATGTTCACCCCCCACTCACACGTGCAGCTTGCTGCGCGGATTGAAGTCTTTTTCCAGCTCCGCCAGCGTCTCGTAGAGCTTTTCCGCCTCCGGCGTGTGTTGCTCTGGCATGGCCACCTGCAGCACCACGATCTGGTCACCCGGATGCTTGCCAGGGAAGCCCTTGCCTTTCAGCCGCAGCTTGCGGCCGCTGGAGGAACCCTTGGGCACTTTCACATTCACCTTGCCACCCACGGTTGGCACGGTCACCGTGGCACCCAGCGCAGCTTCCCAGGGCGCAACCGGCACCGTTACCAGAACGTCGCGGCCCTCGATGGTGAAATGCGGATGGGGCGCCATTTCCACTTCAATGAACAGGTCACCCGGCTCGGCACCACCCACGCCGGGTGCGCCCTGGCCTTTCAGGCGAATGTGCTGACCCTCCCGCATACCCGACGGAATTTTCACCTTCAGGGTTTTCTGCCGGGGCACCATCCGGCCATGACTGTCGATCTCGTGCACGGTGAACGACACCTGTTTTTCACAGCCGTTAAATGCCTCTTCCAGGAACAGGGCCAGGCGGGCGTGAACGTCTTCCCCGCGCATTTTCGCGCTCTGGCGGAAACCACCGCCACCGAAGTCTGCGCCCGAAAACCCGCCATGCCGGCCGCCGCCAAAAATCTCCTCGAAAAACTCGCTGAACTGCCGGGCATCGGCTTCGGTATATCCGCCGCCACCAAAGCCGGACGCACTCTGCCAGCCCGGTGGCGGCTGGAAGGAGCCATCGGCCCGGGCGCCGTATTTGCGCAGCTGGTCGTACTCGGCCCGCTTTTCCGGGTCTTTGAGTACTTCATAGGCCTCGCCCACGTCCTTGAACTTGTCGCTGGCGTTCTCTTCCTTGCTGACATCCGGATGATATTTGCGCGCCAGCTTGCGGTAGGCCTTCTTGATGTCCTCGGGCGTAGCCGACTCGCTCACCCCCAGAACGGCGTAATAGTCTTTGAAGTCCATGTAACCCCTCGCATCTGACCAAAATGTGATCTCTGACTCTTTATATTTGTCGCTGCTGTGGAAATTACAAGCCGCTTCCTTGCAGCCTTGCTGCAGGTCAAACACTGAGACCGGGTTCACACCCTTTCTCCCGTGGCCGGATCTGACAACCTTTCACCTCTATTTGCGGTCGAGAAACGCCGGAGCTTGGACAATAGTTGAAGGGCAGTATCCGTAGACGAATGGTCTACCCCTTACACATGGAGCTCTAACAATGACAAATAAAGCACACTGCTGGTCGCTCTCGGCGCTTGCCAGCAACGCCCTGAAACCCGCACTGGCACTCAGTGCAGCCTTACTGTTTTCCGGTTGCAGCGAACTGGGCTACCTGCTGAGCAACGACAAAGTGACCGATGCCGACAACGACCAGGTGGTCTTTGTGGGCGATTCCATTTTTGCCCTGTCTGGTGAGATCCAGAACCAGCTGGAAGCCAGGGCCGGCGAGACCTTCCGCCGCTACACGGTTTCCGGTGCGGAGCTGTCCGGCGATCTGATTGCACCGTCTATACCCGATCAGTTCCGGGAAGCGGTAACCGACAATCCGGATATTAAAACCGTGGTGGGCGACGCCGGCGGCAATGACATACTGATTCCGGCCATCGCCCTGAACTCCAATAACTGCAAAACACCCTGGTGGCGCTTCGGCCGGCTGAGCAAACAGTGCCGGGACTTTATTGATGATATCTACGTAGATGCTGTCGACTTTCTGAACGAGATGGCCGAAGCCGACGTCCAGAATGGCATTCTGACCGGCTACTACTACACCAAGAACGGCCTGTTCCGGCTGGACGACATGAAAGAGGCAGTCGACTACGGTAATGCCACACTGGCCCGGGCCTGCGAGAACTCGGTACTAGACTGTACGTTTGTGGATCCGCGCTGGGTGATCAACGACCGCGATATCATCTTTGATGGTATCCACCCGAAGGATAGTGGCTCGAAAAAGATTGCTGATCTGATCTGGCCGAAACTGCAACCGCTTCTCTGAGGCCCCCGTGTCCCGGCCGGAAAACGGCCGGGACCGCATTCGGCAAGACCAATCGCAGGACCGCTGCAATGAAAGTACTCAACTCCGTATTGGCGCTCGGTGCCCTGGCCTTACTGGTTGCCGGCGGTACGCATTACTGGCCCGAGTTATCAAAGACAACGACCAGGCAGGTGCCCGACAGCTCCGCGCCTTCACATGCGGCCGCGACGCCCACCGCCGAGCCAACCCAAAGCGGCGACCAACGCGTTGTTGAACTGGCCGTTAAGTACCTGGAACTGTACGGCGACACCATCACCGAGCCGGCCACCCAGGCACGTCTGTATAACGAACGCCGAAACCTGTTGGCGCGTTATCCGGATTCCGGTAACGAGCTTTTCCAGTCCGCCATCACCACCGCTTTTCCTGAACTGGCCGACAGTATTTTCGCGTTAATGACCAAGCTGGACCGCTACAACCATTGGCTCGACAATCACGAGCTTCGTTTGCAGGGGCTGCCGGACATGGAACGCTACGCCGAACTCTGGCAGCAACGCGAAGCGATTTTCGGCCCGCTGGCAAGCCAGATCTGGGCCGAGGAACAAAACCCGGTGGAAGCGAAATCGGACCAGTTCCAGCAAACTCTGGCGCGGCTGGACCAGGCCAACCAGATGCCCCTGACCGAGCTGGCTCACCAGCTACAGACCACCGCAGACGAACTCTATGGTGCCGACCTGGCCATACAACTGACAGGTTCCGGTGCGACCGGCCATGCCCTGTTTGCCATGGACAGAGTGCAACAACAACTGGCCAACCTGCCGGCTGATCAGCGCCAGCAAACCATCAACGATCTGCGCCGCCAGATAGGCTACTCCGAAGAAGCCGTTCGCCAGTTAGCCAAGGACGACCAGCGCCGGGAGGAAAAATGGCAGAAAGGCAAAACCTACATGGCCGAAAGACGTGCCCTGGAGAACCGCCTGAACGGCGACCAACTGGAGGCCGCGTTAACGGATCTTCGCCAGGAACATTTCGGGTTTTCTGCCCCGACCATCGAACGGGAAGAGGAAGAGGGCTTTTTCAGGTTTGAGCGCGAACGTCGCTACGGCTTGAATTAGCATGCTAACGTCCATCCTCATAATCGCTTATAGCCGTTAGAGCACCCAATCCTGACAATGGCGGGCTTTCTCTTCCCTGATGGAATCAAGGAGATCAGATTGAGCGCCGCCAACCACAATTCCGAGTCCGGCCTTCCAACCTGGCTGATCGTCTTTGCGCTGGCGATGGGCGGCTTTGGTATCGGTACCGGTGAATTCGCCATCATGGGGTTGATGCCCAATGTCGCCCAGGATCTCGGCGTTTCTGAGCCACAGGTAGGCCACCTTATCTCCACCTATGCGCTGGGCGTGGTGGTCGGCGCACCCATTCTGGCCATTCTCGGTGCGCAACTGTTCCGGCGGCAGCTGCTCATTCTTCTGATGTCCTTCTACGCGCTGGGCAACCTGGCCAGTGCCCTGGCCAGCAATTACGAATCCCTGCTGGTTTTCCGGTTTATCGCCGGACTGCCCCATGGCGCCTACTTCGGTGTTGCCGCACTTGTGGCAGCCTCACTGGTGCCGGTACACAAGCGGGCCAAGGCGGTGAGCCAGATCATGATGGGGCTGACACTTGCACTACTGATCGGCAACCCCCTGGCCACGGTGATGGGGCAATCCATGGACTGGCGCTATGCCTTTGGTTTTGTTGGCCTGGTGTCGTTACTAACCGTGGTGCTGGTTACGCTGTTCCTGCCCAAAAACCCCCAGGAACAAAGGCACAGCCCGTTAAGCGAAGTCCGCGCCTTTAACAAACCACAAATCTGGTTTGCGCTGGCCATTGGTGCCATCGGCTTCGCAGGCATGTTCGCGGTGTTCAGTTACCTTGCCCCGACACTGCTGGAAGTCACCCGAGTGGATGCGGTCTGGATTCCCGTGGCCCTGGTGGTGTTCGGGATGGGCGGTTTTGTGGGCAACCTGCTTGGTGGCTGGCTGTTTGACCGTCTGCAATTCCGGGCCGTTGGCGTGATCCTGGTGTTCAGCGCCATGATTCTGAGCGTCTTTCCGTCTGCCACAGGCTCATTGCCCGTGTTACTCGTAGTCTGCTTCCTGACCGCATTAATGGTAGCCCTGGGCCCGGCTCTGCAAACCCACCTGATGGACGTGGCAACCGGCGCCCAGACTCTGGCCGCTGCCTCCCATCACGCCGCGTTCAATCTCGCCAACGCCCTCGGCCCATGGCTGGGCGGGCTGGCCATTACCGCCGGCTTCGGCTGGCAGTCCACTGGCTACGTAGGGGCTGCCACCGCCGTGGCCGGGCTGATGATTTTCCTGGTTGCCTGGCGCCGGCCTGAGCCGGTGCCAGAGGCCAGCTAGGCGCTCATTTCTCACGCTACAGTCATTATCATTCACTCCGCTTAGCCAGTAGAATAGCGAACCTAGAACGTTACCTGCGCGGAAACCGGAGTGAAACCCCAGCCAATGCCCTCGCAACCTCTGGCAAATACTGGCCTCAGAGCCAGGCTATTGCGCCAACTGGATGATTCAGCGACAACGCTGGATGGCACCCAGTTGCCCTGCTTTGCAGAGCGCCTGAGCCGGCTGTTTGGCCTAGGCGACACCATGACTCTGGATGCGGCCATTGGTTATCGGGCGAAACAGCCAGGCACGCCTCAGGGCGCCACGGTAGAGCGGTTAACCGAGGAGCTGGCGACAATACGCAGGGCACTGGTTCAGCGTATTCGCGGGTTTGGCGCCGATCTGGAGTTTGACGGTGAACCCGAGCTTGAAGCCGCTCTCAATGCCTGGCTGGCGCTGCAACGCAAAGTGGCGGCCAACAGCCGTCAGTTGCGGGACAAGGTTCAAAAATCGATGAAAGATCAGGGCCCGAAGCTGGCCCACCTAGCCGAATTGGACGCCGTGTTTGATCAAACGATGGCCGGGTATACCGCACAGTGTTTTTCCCATATTCCCAAGGTTCTTGAACAACGATTCGAGCACCGATCGACCACCCCGGAGCAAAGCCCCACCCCGGCCACAACGGCCGACTGGTTCCACCGCTACTGCGAGGAAGCGCAGTCTTTGTTACTCGCTGAACTGGATGTTCGGCTGGAACCGGTTCTGGGTTTGCTGGAGGCTTGCCACAAAGAGGTTAACAACACCCCATGAGTAAACTGTTCTTTACCCTGGCGTTTGCCATCGGCCTGGCCGTGGTAGCCTGGATTGGTGCCGGATTTGTCGGTTCCGACCTGCTGGCGCTGGCGTTTACCGGCCTGATTGGCGCCGTTTACTGTCTCGGCTTTGGCGAACTGGTGAATTTCCGCCGACAAACCCGCGAACTGAACGCACAGGTTCATCAGTTACCTGAAAGCCAGGAGCAGGTTAACCACTGGCTTGGCACACTGCCCGCCCCGATGCAGTTCCCGGTGCAACGGCGAATCGAGGGCCATGCCGCCGCATTACCCGGCCCGCAACTGACACCCTACCTGACCGGCCTGCTGGTGATGCTGGGCCTGCTGGGCACCTTTGCGGGCATGATTGTGACCCTGGGCGGCGCCGCCTCGGCGCTGGATAACAGTACCGAACTGAGCGCTATTCGCAGCGCACTGGCCGCACCGATTGCCGGTTTGAGTCTCGCCTTCGGCACCTCCATTGCTGGCGTGGCCGCCTCCGCCATGCTGGGGCTGGCCTCCACCCTGAGCCGCCGGGACCGGTTGCAGGCTTCCCGCGCACTGGATAGTGCTCTGCGCGACAAGCTGCATCATCTATCCGCAGATCATCAACGCCACCAGGCGTTCCAGGCACTGGAAAGCCAGGCCAAAGCCCTGCCCGAAATGGCCTCGGCCATGGAACGCATGACGGCGCGCATGGAGCAACTTGGCCAGCAACTGGAACAGTCCCTGACTCACAACCAGCAGGAATTCCACAGCACGGTCGGCCACCACTACCAGACCCTGGCCAACTCCGTGGCCGACTCCCTGAAAACGGCATTGGATAACACTGCAAAGCAAGCGTCAGAGCGGATTGAGCCCATTGTTGTCCAGGCCCTGGAGCAGCTTCAGAAGGATGCTCACGGCCTGCAACAAAGCTGGGCAGATAATGCCCGTGAACAACTCACCGAATTGATCTCCGGGTTTCAGACAGTTACCACAGAGGCGGGCGAACGCTGGCAGCAGAATCTGACTGCACAGCAGGCCCAGAACCAGGAGACGCTAGCGGCCCTCTCAAAGCAGAACGAACAAAGTCAAAGCCAGTTGCAGGAACAGCTCCACACCTGGCTTGGCACCATCAACGACCAGCACCAAACCTGGCTCAAGGAACAGCAGCAACAACTGGTACAGAGCTGTGAACGCCTGAACAACGCCGGAGCTGAGGTGTCGCAACACTGGCAGGCCGGTCTGGCCCGACAGCAGGCTCAAAGTGACGACATGCTGGCAGCATTAAATGAGGCGCTGACTCAATACCAAAGCCATTTCCAGACCAGCAGCACCGGGTTGATTGAGCAGCAACAGGCCGGGCTGGCGGAACTGGTCAGCACCGTTGCCGCTCAGCTCGATCAGCTTCGGGAACAGGAAAGCGAGCGAGCCCGGGCTGCAAACGAGCGAATGGAACAACTGGAAGCCACAGCAGCCCGCCACCTGAGCGAGCTGGGCACTGCACTGGAAGCGCCCATGACCCGCCTGATTGAGACGGCCTCGGAAACACCGAAGGCCGCCGCCGAGGTGATCCGACAGCTGCAGTCGGAAATCGCCCGCAACAGCGAGCGGGAAAACGAGCTGCTGGAGGAACGCCAGCGACTGGTTCAGGAACTGGACACTCTGCTGGAGAACCAGCGTAGCACCGCTGACAGTCAGCGGGAGGCGGTGGATACCCTGATCACCGGCGCCGGCGAAACCCTGACCGGCATCAGCGAACGCTTCAACACCCTGATCCAGGAACAGAGCCAGCAACTGGGCAAACTGGGCGACGACATTACCGGCAGTAGCCAGGAAGTCGGCGCCCTGAGCGATGCCTTCGCGCAGGCCATTGAGCTGTTCAGCCAGTCCAACCAGC